>Ga0222712_10000220_pt1 | contig 82304 bp, 66 predicted proteins | sample C33_657DmetaG_FD_165043 | JGI IMG/M metagenome (GOLD analysis project Ga0222712, IMG submission 165043) | Estuarine water microbial communities from San Francisco Bay, California, United States - C33_657D | ecosystem: Environmental > Aquatic > Marine > Unclassified | place: USA: California... | reverse complement strand
CTCTTATCAAAATACAACTGACTACTACAGAGCTTCTCAAAGATGGGGTAATGCTGGTGCAACTCGTATGTTAACTAATTTCAAAGAGTACACTGGTGGTGTAACGGATGTATATGGTGACAGTACTCAAGTTGAATTACAGTCTTACTTCTCTCGTGTAAACTACACAATGAAAGACAAGTATATCTTATCTGCATTGGTGAGAATAGACGGATCTTCTAAATTTAGCTCTGGTAGCAAATACGGTACTTTCCCTGCGTTTGGTTTCAAGTGGAGAATATTAGAAGAAAAATTTGCTCAAAATACTTTGGGTAAAATCTTCTCTAACTTTGACATGAGATTGAACTACGGTATCACAGGTAACCAAGAGTTCCCTGCATATGCTTCTTTAGCTTTAAGACAAAGAGACTTTACAGGTGGATCAAATACAATTTCTAACTCTAACCCTAATTTACGTTGGGAGCAAACAACTACAACTGGTGTAGGTATTGACTTCTCTATGTTCAATGGTAGATTGAATGGTACTGTTGATTATTTCAACAAGACGACTCAAGATTTATTGACTTTGATCAGCTATCCTCAACCAGCAGCATCTGCTGATCGTTGGGTGAATTTAGATGGTGATGTTGTTAATAAAGGTTGGGAATTTGGTTTAGACTACCAATTGGTTCGTCCAGCTTACAGAGGTGCATTTGGATGGGATGTGAATTACAACATGTCTTTCTTAAACAACAATGTAACAGGATTCGGATCTACTGTGCTTAACACAGGTGAGGTTTCTGGACAAGGTTTATCTGGTGCTTACGCACAAACAATCCGTGATGGTTCTCCTTTATTCACTTTCGTTATGCCTACTTTCTTAAGATTTGACGCTTTTGGAAATGGTGTATATGCAAATGGTGCTAAGGATGAAATTCAAGGATCAGCTTTACCTACATTCAATGCAGGTTTAACAAACAACTTTACATACAAGAAATTAACTGCTAGCATTTTCTTTAATGCAGTAACAGGTTTCTATGTATACAACAATACAGCGAATGCGTTGTTATTGAAGGGTAGTTTGAAGAATGCAAAGAATGTTACAAGAGAAGTTGTGAATTCAATTGAGAATTCAATCAACCCAGGAAACGTTTCAACTCGTTTCTTAGAAAAAGGTGATTATATCCGTTTAGCGAATGCAAGCTTAAGTTATGCATTAGATGTGAAGCAAGGTTCATTCATCAAAGGATTGAACTTGACTTTATCTGGTCAAAACTTAGCATTGTTCACGAAGTACTCAGGTTTAGACCCAGAGGTGAACGTGGACAAATCTAGAAACGGTGTTCCTTCTCGTGGATTTGACTATACTGCAACTCCAAGAGCAAGAGTAGTTACTTTTGGTATCAACGCTCGTTTTTAAATTAATAAATAATAATACACATGAAAAATAATTTCATCAAACAAACTACTACCTATATCGCTGCTATTGCAGTGACATTAGGAGCAGTCTCTTGTTCAAAATTAGATGAACAAGTGTACGGTTCTAAATCAGTAGCTACAGCTTCGACTGGATCTGCTACTGCTGACCTTAACTCAGTTTATGGTCAATTGAACCAATTGTCAGGCCAATATGGCTGGCATGCGTTGCAAGTACACTCTACTGATGAGTTACTTGGACCAACCCGTGGTACTGACTGGGATGACTTTGGTACTTGGAGAAAAATCCACTTGCATGCAACAGATGGTGCGCACAATCAGATTTATGATACTTGGAATGGTTTAAATGGTGCTTTATTCCAAGCGACATTAGTTGCAGAAAAATCTACTGGAGCTGCTCAAGCAGAAGGTAAATTTTTAAGAGCCTTCTTTGCAACTCAAGTAATGGATATCTACGGACAAGTTCCTTACAGAGCTGCTGCTGATGGTCCAGATAAAATCCCTTCTGTTAAAACAAGATCAGAAGCTTTTGATTGGATTATGAAAGATGTTGATGATGCAATTGCTGCTTTACCAAATTTTGGTACTGGAAGTGATATGCACAAAGCAAACAAGCAAGCTGCTCAGTTCTTGAAAGCGCGTTTGTTGTTGAATAAGGCTGTTTACAAAGCAGATCCTAAGACACCTACAGCTTTCACTTTTGCTCCTGCTGATATGGATCAAGTAATCACTTTAGTAAATGCAATTGAAGCTTCTGGCAAATTTGCATTGTCTACTGGATACTGGGATAACTTCAAATGGGATAACTACCAAAAATCAACTGAGTTGATTTTATCAAGAGCATCTAATGGTCCTGGTAAAGCAACACAAACAGGTGGTAACACTGGTGTTACTTGGGCAACTGGTATGGGAACACACTACAACCAAGCATTCTCTGGTTGGAATGGTTTCACTACAACTGCTGATTTCTACAATTCATTTGCTGACGGCGATCAACGTAAAACTGCAGAATTAGCAGGTGCAACTGAAATACATGGTTTCACTGCTGGATTCATGGCTGGCCAACAATATAAGTATGCTGATGGCAAGAAAGTAGAAGTTAAAGATCGTTCTGGTGGAAAATTAGTTTTCACTCCAGATGTAAGCTTATTCTTCTCTACAGAATCTAAAGGTATTAGAACTAATAAGTATCCTTTAAAAGGAGATCAATTAGGATTTAACGAAGAAAATGAGTTTGTTATCTTCCGTTATGCTGATGCAATGTTAATGAAAGCAGAAGCTTTGTTAAGAACTAGCAAGGCAGCTGACGCATTAGTGATTGTAAATAGCATCAGAAAGCGTGCTGGAACAACTTCTTTATCTGCAGTTACATTGAACGATCTTATTGCTGAAAGAGGTCGTGAGTTATACTTAGAAGGTTCAAGAAGAACTGATTTGATTCGTTTTGGTAAGTACAATGATCCTGTAAACGAAAGACCATTAAAGTCTGACGCATTCAGAGTTGTTTATCCTATCCCTAACCAAGCGGTGTCTTCAAATCCTAATTTGAAGCAAAACTTCGGTTACTAGGATCTACCAAAATAGTTAACCTATTATAGAAAAGGCCGCGGTTTACCGCGGCCTTTTTGTTTTGAGGAGCTTTCATAAAATTTAAAGCCCCTCAAAACAACTATTATGATTTTAGGCGGGCGTTTACGCCCGCCTTTTTGTATTTTTATGCATACAATACGAACCTGATTTTATGCAAAAAATTTATATTCTACTTTTTGTTTCCATCTTTTTTTCAGCTTGTACAAAGTCTAAAGATGGCCAACTTTTTGAATTGGTAGAAAACAGTGGGATTCAATTTACCAATACGGTGACAGACGAGAAGGATAATAATATTTTTAAGTATCGTAATTTTTACAATGGTGGTGGAGTAGGTATTGGTGATATTAACAATGACGGACTAGCCGATGTTTTTTTTACGGCCAATCAAGGTGCGAATAAATTATTCTTAAATAAAGGGGAATTTAAATTCGAAGACATTTCTGACAAAGCAGGTTTTTCAAAAAAAGACCAATGGAGTACTGGTGTCACCATGGTCGATATCAATAACGATGGTTGGTTGGATATTTATGTGGCCAATGCAGGGCATATGATGCAAGAGGATTTACGTAAGAATCAATTGTTCATCAACAACCATGATTTAACTTTTACAGATAGTGCAGAAGCTTATGGCTTAGCAAATAATGGGTACACCACACATGCCTCTTTCTTTGATTATGATATGGATGGTGATTTGGATTGTTTTATGGTCAATAACAGTCCAATTCCAGTCAATACATTGAACTATGCGAACGCAAGAGATATCAGAGCAGAAAATTCTTCAGTAGCTGATTTTTTAAAAGGCGGCGGCGATCATTTATATAAAAACGAAGGCGGAAAATTTATTGAAGTATCTGCAGAAGCAGGTATTCATGGTTCTTTAATTAGTTTTGGATTGGGTGTAACCATTGGAGATGTGAATGGGGACGCATGGCCCGATGTATATGTGTCCAATGATTTTTTTGAAAGAGATTATTTATACATCAATCAAAAAAATGGCAAATTTAAAGATGAAATAGAAACCTATACCGAACACAATAGCATCGCATCCATGGGAACCGATATGGCCGATGTGAACAATGACGGCTATCCAGACATTTTTACAACAGAAATGTTGCCAGACAATGACTTCAGACTTAAAACCACCACCTCATTTGACAATATTGATATCTATCGTTTAAAAGTAGCTAGTGGGTTCTACCATCAGTTCATGCACAATGCTTTGCAGTTAAATAATAAGAATGGCAAGTACAAAGAAGTTGCTCGTTTTTCTGGCGTGGAAGCGAGTGATTGGAGCTGGGGCGAAATGATCTTTGATGCAGACAATGATGGCTACAACGACATTTATGTGAGCAATGGTATTTATCGTGATTTAACCAATCAAGATTTCATAGATTTTTTTGCGAATACCATGATTCAGAAAATGGTGTTATCTGGCAAGAAAGATGAGATCAGTAGTATCATTGAAAAAATGAGCAGTCAACCTATTCCAAATAAAATGTTTAGAAACAATGGAGACTTGACATTTAAGGATATGGGTAAGGATTGGGGTTTGGATATCCCAAGCTTTTCAAACGGCGCTGCATACGGGGACTTAGACAATGATGGCGACTTAGACATGGTAGTGAATAATAACAATATGCCAAGCTTTGTCTTTAAAAATAAGAGTAGAGAAAAAAATAAAAACGGGTTTATTGGATTTAAGTTAAAAGGCCTGCCGCAGAACATCAATGCAGTGGGTGCAAAAATTAATGTATTTATTCAGGGGCAAATATTAAGCAAGGAAGTCATTCCTGCAAGAGGATTTCAATCATCTGTAGACTATAAACAAATCTTTGGCTTAGGTCAATTCAAAAAAATTGATTCTGTGCAAGTGATTTGGCCAAACCTGACCCAAAGTATTTTTAAAATTCAAAAACTAGATACCGTTTATACGATCGAACAAGCTCAACAAATAGTAAAACCATTTGTGGTGGTGCAAGAAAAAATCGCACCCTTATTTGAGGAAGTAAAAAGCAATTTTGAAAAGCATGCCGAGGACGACCATGTAGACTTTTATGCAGAAAGAATCATTCCAAGAATTCTTTCACAAGAAGGTCCTAAAGCGGCTACTGCGGATATCAATGGAGATGGCCTTGCAGATTTATTTATTGGAGGCGCCAATAATAAGGGAAGTCAAATTTACCTTCAATCAAGTAACGGAGATTTTAAACCAAGGCCACAAACTGTATTTAAAGCATTTGAGTCTTACGAAGACGTGGCTGCCGTATTTTTTGATGCCGACAAGGATGGAGATATGGACTTATTAGTAGGTTCGGGTGGCAATAATCGATTATCAAACAGAGGCGAGCTGAATCATCGTCTTTTCTTAAACGATGGGAAAGCTAATTTTACGCATAGTGCAGATGCATTCCCTGTTTTTGAATACAATACAGGCGTAATGGTGCCGTTTGATTATGATTTAGATGGTGACCTGGATGTATTTGTTGGGGCCCGAAATACCCCTTTAAAATACGGGGTAACACCTGCGAGTGCTTTGTATCAAAATAACGGGCAAGGTCAGTTTAAAGATGTGACTTCATCGGTTGCACCAGACTTTTCAAAATTAGGGATGGTGACTAGTGCCGTGGTCGGTAAGTTGAGTAATCAAGGTGGTGCATCATTGATCATCGTTGGAGAATATATGTATCCGGTTGTGTATGCTTTTGAAAAAGGAAAAATGGTAGAGCAAGCAACTAATTTAAAAGGATTGAATGGCTGGTGGCAGTCTATTCATATGGCTGACATTGATGGGGATGGATTTCAAGACTTCATCATTGGCAATATGGGTGAGAATGGCTATCTAAAACCAACGCCAGCAGCGCCTGTGAAACTTTGGATCAATGATTTTGATGGGAATGAAAGTATCGATAAAATTTTAACTAGAACGGTTGACGGTAGAGATGTTCCTGTATTCATGAAAGGCGAAATGCAAGAACAAATTCCATTACTCAAAAAAGAAAATTTGAATTACGAGGTATATGCTAAAAAAGCCTTCCAAGAATTATTTAAAAAAGAATTAGTAGAGAAAGCAGCAATGAAATTGTATAACTATAGTAGTTCAATTATTGCATGGGGAAAGGGCAATGGTCAATTTGATATTCAACGCTTACCAAACGAAGTGCAATTTTCTTCCTTGAATGCGATGGTGTCCACCGATGTCAACGCAGATGGCAAGATAGACATGGTTATGGGCGGTAATCAGTTTGGATTCCTTCCGCAGTTCGGTCGATTAGACGCCAATTATGGTTTGGTATTATTGAATCAAGGTAATCGTAAACTTGAAGTGGTAGAAGATAAGCAATCTGGCTTAGCCATTACAGGACAAGTAAGAGATATGGTACTGTTTCAGCAAGCTGCACAAAAAAAGGTCTTGTTTATTAGAAACAATCAGGTACCGGTATTCATGAAATTAAAATAATTGTATGTTTTTTAAATATATCCAAAGCTGGAAAAAAGCGGTATCAAGTTTTGCATTAAGTGGGCTCCTTTTTGCGTGTAACCAGCCAACTAAGGAACTGCCTTTGTTTGAAGCACTTTCAGCCGAGCAAACAGGGATTCAATTTGAAAACAAATTACATCCAAATGAGCAGTTCAATATGTTTCATTATATGTACTATTACAATGGAGCAGGAGTAGCCACAGGAGATTTCAACAATGATGGACAAGCGGATATCTTTTTTGCTTCTAATGAGGGGGACAATCAATTGTATTTGAATAAAGGAAAATTACAATTCACCGAAGTCAGTAAAGAAGCACAGATACCACAGGATAGTGCATGGAATACGGGGGTGTCTGTAGTGGATATTAATAATGACGGGATGTTGGATATCTATATTTGTAGACTAGGAAATTTTGAAAAATTCATATCCAAGAATCAATTATTGATTTGTGTAGCAATCGAAAATGGTATTCCAAAATACAAAGAAGCTGCCGCCGAATATGGCTTAGATTTTTCTGGCTTCAGTACGCAAGCAAGTTTTTTTGATTACGATCAGGATGGGGACTTAGATGTCTTTTTATTGAATCACTCGGTACACCAGAACGGTACATTTGCACCAAGGACAAGCTTTATGGGCACTTTTGATCCATTGTCTGGGGATCGTATTTTTGCCAACAACAATGGGCGTTTTGAAGATGTGACAAAAGCATCTAAAATCAATAGCACGGCTATTAGTTATGGATTGGGTGTGGTGATGAGTGATATCAATTTAGATGGCTGGGTAGATATTTATGCTGGTAATGATTTTCATGAAAACGATTACTTGTACATCAATCAAAAAAATGGCAGTTTCAAAGACGAGCAAAAGGAAAGATTGATGCACACTAGTCAATACTCTATGGGGGTAGATGCTGCCGATTTAAACAATGACGGATTTCCAGAAATCGTTTCAATGGATATGTTACCCAAGGACCCTTATATTTTAAAAAGGTCTTTAGGAGAAGACGATTATGATATCTATCAATACAAGATATCAGTTGGTTATGACTATCAATTTACGCGTAATAATTTGCAATGGAATCGTCGCAATGGCAAGTTTAGTGAAGTGGGCATGTATGCTGGCATGTTTGCAACAGATTGGTCTTGGGCGACCTTGTTAATGGACTTTGATAACGACGGCTACAAGGATATTTTTGTTGCAAATGGCATCCCTAAGCGTATGAATGATATGGATTATGTAAACTATGTATCCAATCAAGAAATTCAAGAAAAAATAAGGGACAATAAAATGGGCGAAAAGGATATGGCGCTGATAGATCGTTTCCCTGAAATAAAAATACCCAATCAATTCTTTTTGAATAAAAAAGGATTGTCATTCGATGATAAAGAGAAGGCCATTATTAATAATCCTCCCTCTTATTCGAATGGCGCTGCCTATGCCGATTTTGATAATGATGGCGATTTAGATTTAGTAGTCAATAATGTAAATGACAAGTCATTCATCTACGAAAATAAAAGCAGTCAAGATACAACTGCACATTCAGTTGCAGTGACACTGAAAGGGTCTGCAGTAAATATCAATGCCATTGGTGCCAAATTGATTTTATTTACGCCTGGTGAAATAAGAACCTATGAGAAGTTTCCTGTAAAAGGTTTTTTATCTAGTATGGAAATCCCATTATCTATTGGGTTAAAAAATACAAAAGTAGATTCAGCTTTTTTAGTATGGCCTGATAACAGTTTTCAGCAAATCAATCCTGTAGAGTTTAAGAAAAAGCAATTGTCACTCGCCTATCAAATTGGATTACCAAAATTCAATTATGATTTAATCAATCAATATTGGCCGCAGCAAACAAAACAAGTGGTGGACCTTACAGCTAGCTCTGGAATTCAATTTAAACATCAAGAGAATATTTTTCAAGAATTCAATAGAGAGCAATTGATTCCACAAATGAATTCAACAGAAGGCCCTGCATTGGCGGTAGGAGATATCAATAGTGATGGCTTAGAAGATATTTTTATTGGAGGTGCAAGAGGATTTAGCGCGGCATTATACTATCAACAAGCCAATGGTAAATTCTTATTATCTAAACAAGAAGCATTCCGTTTAGATAGTAACTATGAGGCTATTTGTGCTGTGATGGCTGATGTGAATAAAGACGGATTTCAAGATATCGTTGTTGGTTCTGGGGGCAATGAATACTATGGAGAGGACAAGCACATGATGCCAAGGGTTTACTTAAATAGTAAAAATGGACAGTTTACAATCTTGAATGATGCAATTCCTGTGTATAATCAAAGTTCCGATATCGTTGCTAGAGATTTTAACCAAGACGGTGCCATTGATCTGTTAATCACAAGCAGAGTGAAGGCCATGGATTATGGCGCAGCTATCGATTCGTATCTTTTATATAATTTAGGTGATGGGCATTTTAAAAATGTAACAGCTTCAATTGCGCCAGACTTAATCGGCCTAGGATTTATTACTAGTGCAACAGAAATGGACATCAACAAGGATGGCAAAATGGAAATCTTATTAACGCATCAATGGGGTGGTATTGACGTCTTGTATCCTTCTGTAAAAAAATGGACAAAAGAAACTGTAACTAATTTACCTGGTTGGTGGAATTTCACTTTACCTGTGGATATTGATTTAGATGGAGACATGGATTTTATTGCAGGCAACCTAGGATTGAATACAAGGTTAAAGGCGACAGAGAAAGAACCTATCAGCATGTATTACAATGACTTTGATGATAATGGAAAATTTGAGCAAATCATCACTTTCTATTTACAAGGAAAAGAAATTCCTTTCGCTAATAAGGATGAAATTCAAAGGCAGATTCCTAAAATAAAAAAGTCATTCCTATATGCCGAAGATTTTGCAAAAGCAAACCTGTATGATATTTTCACTAAAGAAAAATTAAAGTCATCTAAACTTGTCAAGGCCTACCATTTTGCGAATACTTTATTCATCAATGATGGCAAGGGTCAATTTACGGCCAAGGTTTTACCATGGGAAGCGCAAATCACTGCTTATAAAACTGCAGTGGTGACGGATGCCAATGGAGATAAATGGCCAGACATTTTAATGATGGGTAATTTTTATGATAACAATGTGCAGATGGGTAGGTATGACGCAGATTACGGCACAATATTGATCAATACTGGAAAGCAAGACTTTAATGCTGCGCCAATGAATGGATTGAGTATTAAAGGTCAAGTAAGACAGATAGCGCCTATACAATTGAATAAGCAGTTGGCATTTGTATTGGGCATGAATTCTGATAGCCTAAGACTGATAGCCTTTAAAAAATAGGCCCTATTAAAATACTGGGTAATTGATAGTTGACTTCCACTTTTGTGCGTCTAGTTCCTTCATTCTATTGGTATTGTAAATCACATATGGAATTGCGGGACTTGTTCTTTGTTTATCCCCTAAGTATTGCTTAGTTGCGATAAGTGCATTATTAACAGTAGCAGCATCCCCAATCACAGCGACAGAAAGTAATTTACCTAATACCATTTTCTTTAGGGTGAAGGGTGGTTTCACCTGAATATCTTTTTCAATAGGAATAGCAACTTGGGTATAAACCTCCTCTTTGTTGATCCTAGTAATATTAACCATTGGGTCATTTTTTATTTTCCCATTTTGAGCAATAATATGTTGCTCTAATTGAGCTACCATATCATAAATCTGAACCAAGGTAGGCGTATCCATCAGCACTTGATCTAAAGCAATCAAGCTAGAATCTTGAACATTGGTTTCTTGAATCTCAAATCCATAAACCCCTTTGACAGTATTGTAATAATTTCCTGCAGCGGAAAGTATAAGATCAAGTTGCCCTTGTATTTTTTTTGCGAATAAATAGTTTTGAACTCTAGCTATAGGAGACCAATTGGTATTTTCCATGGAAGTTTCAAATCCAATGATTGCATTTGTGCTTGTATCATCTATGATTGAAAATTCAACAGGTACTTTTACTTCGTCAAGGATTAGTTCAGTTTGAATGGTTGCCACCATTGTACCAGTCAGGTTTAATGTGGTTTCCTTTGGCATCCACTCCCACCATTTATCGGTTTGCATCATCCCTCTAATGACACTTGGTGCGGATTGATTGACCACTTGCGCCCCCTTTATTATAATAAGCTTAGGTACTAGTAGATAAACGGCCACCAGGCTAAGGACTACAATAGTGGATAAAAGGAGCACGATTTTACGCATAGGAAAATGGTATTGAGAGGTCAAAATTACAAAAATCCCCCTTCATAAGTGCCCAATTTTGACTAAAATGGCTATTTTAGTGTATTGAAAAAACTAGGCGCCATATTATTCTTGGGCATTTTGCTTTTTAACGGATTTGGATACCGATTGGTATCGAATTACTTTGATCAAAAAGCAACCGATCAATTAGTCCATCTAATTGAAGAAAATAACTATGACGAGTCCTATTTGGTGACTATTAAGACGCCAATCAACCTTCCTTATTATGCCAACAATCCACAATTCGAAAGAGTGGATGGAGAGATTGTTATCAAGGGTATTGTGTATCAGTATGTTCAAAGAAGAATTTACAATGATAGCCTTGAATTAAAAGTATTGCCCAACCAAGATCGTTTGCATATCAAAAATGCAAGAGAAGATTTTTATAAATTAGCGCAGGATTTATCTAATAATGGTACAGATAAAAAATCTGTTCCATTGGGAAAATCTACTGCAAAGTTTATCAGCTTTGACTATATAGCACAAAATAATAGCTGGCATTTAGTTCCAGCAAATTCGGCGAAGGTAACGACTGGTTATCGTTACGCAGCGCGTTTAATAAGCAATTATTTAACGATACAAGGTCCGCCTCCGAAAATGATTGCTTAATTTTTAGCAACAGCCTTATGCGTAAGCAATGCTGTTGCATCATGTATTTGCATTATTTGCAGATACAATTTTCGTATGTACTATCAACCAATTTCAATGAACAAATTATTTACTGTATTGCTACTAGCAATGACGATAATTGCTTGTAATCAATCCAATGACTATAAAAAAATTACCAATAATCCAGATTTATATGCCTACACTGTGCATGAATTAAATCAAGTGGTGATGGGTAATAACTTTAGTCCAATCGTGGCATCCAGAAACTATGCTTATGCAGCTATTGCAGGCTATGAAGTAGTAGCAGCAGGCGATCCAACAGCTTTCCAAAGTTTAGCTGGACAATTAAAAGGGTTAACAGCATTGCCTAAACCAAAAGACACAGGGAATATTGACTTTCCATATGCCGCATTGGTTGCCTATGCCACAGTAGGACAGGCAGTGACTTTTCCTGAAGGTAGCATGCAGGACTACACAGATAGTTTAAGAAAATTGGTAAAGCAAAACGGTATGTCTAATAAGATGATTGAATCATCTGAAGCATTTGCTAAAGAAGTAAGTACCACCATTATTGCTTGGAGTAAAAAAGACAATTATGCGCAAACAAGAAGTGCTGAAAGATATACTGTAAAAGATTCACCAGGACGTTGGGTGCCAACACCACCTATGTATGCTTCTGCGGCCGAACCACATTGGGCGGAGATTAGAACAATGGCCATTGATAGTGCTAGCCAGTTCAGACCTTTACCTCCACCTGCTTTTAACGTAACAGATAAAAACAGTGAATATTATAAGCATTTAATGATGGTAAAAAATGCAGGGGATAGCTTAACTGAGGAGCAAAAGCATATTGCTAATTTCTGGGATGACAATCCATTTAAAGTGAATGTAACAGGACATGCCATGTTTAGCACCAAAAAGTTTTCTCCTCCTGGTCATTGGATGAGTATTGTAGGGATCGCTAATAAAACAGCAAAGTCAGATTTTAATAATGCGGTGTATGCATACGCAAAAACGGCTATTGCCCTATTTGATGCGTTCATCCACACATGGGATGCAAAGTATACCTACAAGACAGTTCGTCCCGAGACGGTGATCAATAAATATATTGATCCAAATTGGAGACCACTTTTACAAACACCGGCATTTCCAGAATACACTTGCGGACACTCAACCGTATCATCTGCAGCTGCAGAGGCCTTAACAAGCGTTTTTGGCGATAATTTTGCTTACACAGACTCTACTGAATTAGAATTTGGCATTGAAAACAGAAGCTTTAAGTCCTTCAGGCATGCAGCAGAGGAGAACAACTGGGCGCGTTTTTACGGGGGTATCCACTTTCACAATTCTTGTATCACAAGTACAGAAAAGGGACAAGCTTTAGGAAACTATATTGTTTCCAAATTAAAAATGAAAAATTAAATTCAAGTCAATTGAATTATAAATTAACTAACACATGAAAAAATCAATTATATTATTGGCATTATTATGCCTTGGTTTTATGAATCAATCAAACGCACAAGGCTGCGTAGCCATTAGAACAGTAGGTGGCTTGTGCACTATGGAGCATGCAGGCATGCATGAAGAAGACAGTTCAAAATGGACTTTAAATGTCAATTACAGGTACTTCACTTCTTACAAACATTTTAATGGTAGAGACGAGCAAAAATTTAGAGTAGAAGAAGGATCAGAAGTAATTAATTATATGAGTGCAATGGATTTTGCTTTAACAAGAAATATCAATAGTAAATGGATGGTAGCTATTAACATTCCCCTTGTCAATTATGATCGAACTTCTAAATATGAACATTTGGGAAATACGAGTCCTTATCGTTTTGCAACTGCAGCGAGAGGATTAGGTGATATTCGTCTTGCGGCCTATAGATGGTTGATTGCACCTGATGCCAATAAAAAAGGAAATTTAATGGCAGGACTTGGTATTAAATTACCAACTGGTAATTATAAGGCTCAAGATGAATTTCAATATGCAGCCAACGCGCGAAGAATTGGTTATGTAGACCAGTCTATTCAACCAGGTGATGGTGGATTTGGTGTTACTGTAGAATTAAATGGATTTAGACAAATTAATACAACATGGAGTGCTTATGCCAACGCATTTTATTTATTGAATCCTAGGGACAATAATGGTGTAAGCACAGCAAGAGGTGGAACCCCTACTGCAAATGCCATTAAGTACACATCGAATGTGATGAGTGTCGCTGATCAATACATGGTTCGATCTGGATTGAATTACAGTAAACAAGCTTGGGCTTATTCATTAGGTTTAAGGTATGAGTGCATTCCAACTTATGACTTGATTGGGAAAAGCACAGGTTTTAGAAGACCCGGTAATATTTTATCTGCTGAGCCAGGCGTAACCTATATGTATAAAAAATACAATTTTTTCCTATACACTCCAGTGGCTTTAAGACGTGAAAGACCACAGAGCTATCCAGATATTGTAAGAACTAATCTGACAGGTGTTTTTGCAAGAGGAGATGCTGCATTTGCAGACTATAGTATCAATGTAGGAATGAGTTTCAGATTTTAAACAATCACTTCTAAAATAGCGAACTCATAAGCGCCTAATATAAAATATTCGTTGTCATTACCAACATGATGCGTAAGGCCAGTCCAATGATCTTTTAATTGTGCTGGCCTTATTCCATGCTCTTTAAAGGTATACCAAGTCACAAAGGAGTTAGCAGGTTGATAATTAAAGAGACAGAATAATTTTTTGTCTTCAAAGGAACGGATGAAACTAGCCACATGAATATTATGCGGTGTCATCCAAGTTGTATTGCTAAAATCACTTAATATGGGTAATGCTTTTCTAATTTGAATCAATTGCTTTGTTGCATTAAAGATGCGGTATTCCACACTGCCTTTCTTTTTCCTTTGTTCATTTTTATTCCAATCGATCATAGGACGATGCATCCACCTATTGTCATAGCTTTTGCCAGGGTCATTTAAATAACTATAGTCATTGGTATAGGCCATCTCGTCTCCGTAATACAACATAGGGATACCACCCATGAACATGGAATGTGCCTGCATTAAAATAATTTTCCTCAATGCATTTTCAATTTCCCCTGCATTGTTCCAAGCCAATGCTTTTTCTAATCCACACAATGATGCGAGAGATCCACTAATGCGGGCGTCGTTTGTTTTTGGATTGACAGAAAATAAAGCACCTGCAGCAACTGATCCATCATGACTACCAGAATAATAATTTTTCAAATAAGTTCTATGATGATAGGGATTAAATCCAACCCTGGCAATCATCTCGTCGTCATATCCAAGCCCAATATCGTCATGGCATCTTGTGTAGGAGACCCAAGTACAACCATATGGTTTTTGTAAGATATCATGTTGGGCTGTAAGCATGATTCTTGTATCACCTGTTGCAAGCGCATCCCATTGTAATGCCATCTGTGTGGCATTATAAGCGATATCACATTCGTTTGCAGTATAGTTATCTGTGCCAAAATATTTAATAATTTCATTCGGAGCTACAATGGCTTCTCCTAACAATGCCATGCCTGGACTAGACACCTGAGTACATTGTTTGATCAATCTAAGTAAAGTATGTGCTTTAGGTAAATTTTGACAGCCAGTACCAATCTCCTTCCAAATAAATGCAGGCGCGTCTATGCGTAAAATATCAACACCTAGGTTCGCGTAAAATAAAATCGTATCCATCATGGCAACCAATACATTTGGATTGCTAAAATTTAAATCCCATTGATAATGATGGAATACGGTCATCACCCATTTATTCAATTCAGGCACATAGGTAAAACTTCCTGGGGAGGATTCAGGGAAAATTTCGGGCATGGTTTGATCTAATTGATCAGGTATGCCACGATGGTCATAGAAATAAAAGAAATCTTGATAATAAGGATCTCCTCCTTTTGCTTTCTGTGCCCACTCATGATGGTGTGAGGTATGATTTAAAACAATGTCTAACATTAAATACATGTTAGCTGCATTCATGCCTGCGATTAGATTTTTTACATCCTGCAAATTGCCAAATCTGCTCGCTACTTTTCTAAAATCCGATACCGCATAACCTCCGTCACTCTCTCCTTCGGGACTTTCAAAGATGGGCATGAGGTGTAAAAAATTAACGCCTAGTTCTTTAAAGTAATCCAATTTTTTTTGTAGTCCTTGAATGTTTTCACTGAATCGGTCCACATATAAACTCATCCCAGTAATTTCATTGCTCAAATACCAATGGCCTAGCTTGGATTTTTCTACATCTTTTTTTAATAAGACTTTGGATCTTTCCTTGTATTGCTGTATCAGTGTTATTAAAAGGCCTTCGAAAGCTTCATTCCTTTTTGGATGGTACGCATACACTTCATCAAATAAGTTTTCGATGACACCTATATGCGCTAGAAATTGTTGACTAAAAGCCTTATCTTTTTTTGTTGTGTCAACTTTATATTTCGATAAGAGGTCTGTACCAAATTGATGTAATGGGGTCATTTTCACAGTGCACTTGCAATTTAGGAATTGAAAATAGAATTGTTTAAATGCTTAAATGCTTCCATAGCGCCCATGTATTCACATGTTCTTGCGCCCGCTTTATTGGCATTGGCAATCATGGTTCTCCATGTTTCAATGGGTAATGCTGGTAAAGCACTTGGTGTAGTTCCAAGCAGCTGATACAAAACAGCACCTACAAAAGCATCTCCAGCGCCGGTTGCATCTATAGCAGTAATTGGAATACTTGAAATAATTTCAGTACCATGGCTAGTGGATAGTAAAGTGCCTTCCTTGCCGAGTGTAATCGCAAATACGGCATTGGTTTTTGTTCTTAAAGCAACCGCTGCAGCATCCACCGTATCTAACCCAGTAATTAAGATGGCTTCTTCGTCACTTAGTTTAAAAAAATCACATGCGGCAATATAATGCCAAGACTGAGTAATAAAACTTTCAGTATTGTTAGGGAATAATAAATGTCGATAGTTGGGATCAAAACTAATTAATGCACCGGCTTCTTTTGCTTGATTCAATAAATCGATATAGGTTGCTTGTAAAGGTCCAGGTAAGAATCCTGTTGCTGACCCAAAATGCACAATATCATATTCCTTTAAATTCAATCCTGCTAAATCGGCCATGGACAATTGACCATCGGCGCCTCTGTTAAAATAAAAATCGCGTTCTCCATCCTCCATTAAAGAAACAAAGGCAAAAGTCGTAAATGCATTAGGGTCTTGAATGACCCATTTTGTATTCACACCCATTTCACTCATTAAATCAATCAAGTGTTGACCAAAAGGATCCTTGCCCACTTTTGCAGCCATGTCTACATGGCCACCAAGCGCAGCAATAGCAGCAGCTACATTCGCTGGAGCACCACCTGCCTTTTTTAAAAAATTTTGCCCATCAGCTAGTCGACTTCCTCGGTCGGTACAAATCATATCTATCAAGGCCTCTCCAATACACAATACTTTCATATCCTTTTATTTTAGATCAATATCAATATTAATGTCAACCATTCATGGTCATAGTACCATCATTGTTTTGTTGTTTGCCTGAACTTTGAATGAACAAAGTAGCAACTGCTGCAAGCAATAACAAGACGCCCGCAAAACTAATAGCTTTACCAGGGTCATTGTTTAAGAAATGTTTTAAGATATAACCAAAGCTTAGATTTTGAATCAACATTGGAATGACTATCATCATGTTAATAATACCCATGTACACGCCATACTTTTCTTTTGGAATTTTATCCACGACCAATAAATATGGAATGCCCATCATACTTGCCCAAGCCACACCAAATCCTGCCATCGGGACAAACAATAAATTTTTATCTGTGATATGCGGGAACACTAATAAGCCAACAGCTGCCATGATTAAACAGATTACATGAATCATTTTTGGACTTATTTTTTTTGCCAACCAAAGTAAAAAGAAGGCACTTACAAAAGTGATTATATTATACCAACCATTCACCAATCCTGACCAACCAACTGCTTCGTCATATGCTGGATTGTTTTGGTAGACGGTGGTATTCCAAACTGACTGTGCAATACTTTTTGATGCGTTTTGCCAATAACAAAAAAGGGCATACCATTGAAATAAGTAGACCAATGCTAATTGCCACATGACTTTAGGCATATTGCCAATGGCATTGCCAATTTCTTTGAAAGGCGTAAATACATTTATTTTTTCCGCCTTCAATGCAATTAATTCTTCCGCTGTAGGTGGAATCTCAGGCGTTTTAAATACCGACCAGCCAACGGACACAATAGAACAAACACTTCCTAGAAAAAAAGAGGCATACACCCAATAAGGTAGACTGCCATAGGTGCCTGGAATATTTTTCTGAAAAACAAATAAAGAAATATTCGCTAAAGTGATACCCAAGCCTGTAAAAAAACTTTGTGTTAAAAAACCTGTAGCGTGTTGTTCGCTTGGTAATTTATCTGCAATAAATGCTCTGTAAGGTTCCATGGCAGTATTGTTGGCAGCATCTAATACCCACAACAATCCAACGGCCATCCACAATGCACTACTAAATGGATAAAGGAATAAACATATGCTACATAATAGAGCGCCAATTAAAAAGTAAGGTTTGCGTCTTCCAAATCTTGGCGACCAAGTTTTATCACTCATTGCACCAATGATGGGTTGAATGAGTAGGCCTGTCATGGGGCCAGCTAAGTTGAGCATGGGTATCTGATCTGGACTTGCGCCCAACATATCATAAATAGGATTCACTGCAGATTGTTGTAATCCAAAACTGTATTGGATTCCTAAGAAACCAACATTCATGTTGATGACCTGCGAAAAGGATAACCTTGGTTTAAAACTCATATTATAGTATTTAAGCAATGCGTTCTTTAAATATAGTGATTTTGTCATTTTTACTAACAATTGTTGTTATATAATCCCTCTTTTTTATTGCTATTTTTCCAGCGCAAACCTTTGCGCTTTGTATCTTTGCGATCAATCCCTACTTTTAGCATATGTCTATTCCAATTCAATTTCATAAATCTCAAGTGATACAAGGGCTTCGATATCATTTTATCAAGCAATCCGAAATCAAGGGCTTGTTGTTATTTGTAAATGTATATGCCATCATTACCGCGGTACTATTGTTTTATAAAAAAATCAGGCCCGAACTTTTCCTTGTTGGGTCCTTGTTGTGGATCGTACTGATGGTATTTTTTTGGTTTTTATTACCCTGGCTATTTTATAGAAAAACCAGCATGTTCAAACAGGATTGGCAATTTAATTTTAACAGCACTGGAGCCAGTTTGGAATCAGATACTGGAAGCGCAGCATGGGCCTGGACAGATGTGACTCGATTCTTTGAAAGTCCCTTATTTTTTCATGTTTATTTTGCCCCAAAATCCTTTTTCATCCTACCTAAAGCCCATTTTAGCTACGAAGACCAGCAATTAATAAGGGGTTATTTCAAAAAAAGTTAGCAATTGTTAGTATTTCAAGCAGTTTTTAGCCTTAAAACGACCAAAAAAAGCAGTATTCCCCTAAGATTGTCAAATGTGAAAACAAAAAAGTAAATAAACGGCTAGTATTTTGACAAAAAGTATATTTTTGCCGCGTAAACAAAAACTTTTTACAATGTCAGACATCGCAATTAGAGTTAAAAAAATTATCGTTGACAAGTTAGGTGTAGATGAAGCAGAGGTAACAAACGAAGCTTCATTCACAAATGATTTGGGCGCGGATTCTTTAGACACAGTGGAATTAATCATGGAATTCGAAAAAGAGTTCAATATTTCTATTCCAGACGAACAAGCAGAAACAATTACTACTGTTGGTCAAGCTGTTGCTTATTTAGAAGAGCACGCAAAATAATATTGTATTATTTTATAAGCTGAAACTTCGGCATATTTAATCCGCCTTTTTGAGCCTTGCTTTAAAGGCGGATTTTTATTTTAAAAATATTCACATGCAAACTAAACGCATTGTAGTTACAGGAATAGGTGCCCTAACACCCATAGGGAATAATGTAGAAACATATTGGAATAATTTAATCAATGGCGTTTCTGGTGCAGACATGATTACGCAATTTGATGCGTCTAAGTTTAAGACAAGATTTGCATGTGAAATAAAAGGTTTTGATCCAACTGAATTTATGGATCGTAAGGAAGCTAGAAAGCTAGATCGTTTTGCGCAGATTGCTTTGGTAGCAAGCGATCAGGCGGTATTGGATGCGGGCATTACCAAAGAAAATGTAGACCACGATAGAGTGGGTGTTATTTTCGCAAGTGGTATTGGTGGCTTAACAACTTTTACAGAAGAGGTGACTAATTTTGTGCATGGGGATGGCACGCCAAGGTTCAATCCTTTTTTTATTCCAAAAATGATTTTAGATATTGCTGCAGGACAAATCTCCATGAAGCATGGATTTAGAGGTCCTAACTATGCGGTAGTGAGTGCTTGTGCATCTAGTACAAACGCCATTATTTCAGCGATGGATAATTTAAAATTAGGAAAAGCAGATATCATTATCACTGGCGGAGCTGAAGCAGTAATTGGTATAGCAGGCATGGGTGGGTTCAATGCAATGAAAGCGATGAGTGAGCGCAATGACGATCCAAAAACTGCAAGCCGTCCTTACGATAAAGACCGTGATGGTTTTATCATGGGTGAAGCAAGTGGTGTTTTAGTATTAGAAGAATTAGAGCATGCGATTCGTCGTGGTGCAAAAATATATTGTGAAGTAGTAGGTGGAGGCGCTACAGCCGATGCCTATCATTTGACTGCTCCGCACCCAGAGGGGCTGGGCGCAAGAAATGTGATGAATGCTGCATTGAGAGATGCAGGGATGCAGGCCAATGAGATTGACTACATCAATACCCACGGTACTTCTACACCTTTGGGGGATATTGCGGAAGCAAAAGCCATCACAGAAGTGTTTGGAGAGCATGCGTACAATTTAAATATTAGCGCAACCAAGTCTATGACAGGTCATTGCTTAGGTGCGGCCGGTGTGATTGAGGCGATTGCTTGTATTCAAACAGTGATACACGATATCATCCCTCCAACCATCAATCACTTTACAGATGATCCAGATTTAGATCCCCGTTTAAATTTCACATTTAACAAAGCCCAAAAGCGTGTTGTCAATGCCGCTTTGAGTAATACATTTGGGTTTGGTGGACACAATGCTTGTGTGATTGTTAAGAAATACAAAGCTTAACTAAGCCTTAGATGAAGCGCTTATACCAACTTATTTTTTCTTTCAGAAAATCTGAATTTGAAAAAAGTGTGTACATGTTAATTGGCTATCAAACAACTAAAATGGTGTTATTCCACACCGCATTCAACCATCGATCTTTAAAAGAAAATCCATCAGAGAACAATGAAAGGATGGAATTTTTAGGCGATGCTATTATTAGTTCAGTGGTGGCGGAGTACCTCTTTAAAAAATATCCCTACAAGGGCGAAGGTTTTTTAACCGAGATGCGCAGTAAGATGGTGAACAGACAACAGTTGAACCATATTGCCATTCAAATGGGGTTAAAAAAAATGACCCGTTTTAATAAATTAGATGGTGGATTAAAGAGCAGTCAAATTTTTGGTAATACCCTAGAAGCCTTAGTGGGTGCTATTTACCTAGATAAGCAATATAATTTTACAAAAAAATGGATCATCGAAAAAATGATTCAACCCTATTTGTTCATGGATGAATTAGAACAAATAGATATCAATATTAAAAATAAAATTATTGGCTGGGCATTAAAGCAAGGCAAGCAAATTGATTTTGTTTTAGCCGACGAACAATTAGAAGGAAGAAGAAGATTATTTACAATCAATATTGTCATTGACGGAGAAGTTATTACTTCTCAAAAAGGATTTACAAAAAAAGACGCCAGTCAAATTGCAGCACAAAAAGCGATTGAGATTTTACAAATTACCTAGATAAATAAATTAGCTAGCAAAAAAATATTGAGCGACTTATTTTTTCGTTTGGCATAATTCAATCAAGACCCCGCCTGCATCTTTTGGGTGCACAAAGCAAACCCATTTATTATCAGCACCCATTTTAGGTACCTCATTCAGTAAGGTGAAGCCTTCTTTTTTCAATCTTTCCATTTCTGCAAGAATATCTGGGACTTCAAAAGCAATATGGTGTAATCCTTCCCCCTTTTTCACAATAAATTTTGCAATAGGGCCATTCGGGTCTAGGCTTTCTAATAATTCTATTTTGGCGCCGTTTTGTAAAAAAAACGCCGTATCCACCGATTCGCTACTTACTTGCTCCGTTTTATAGCAGGACTCGCCTAAAAGGCGCTCATACAAAGGAATACTTGTTTTTAAGCTGTTCACTGCAATGCCTATATGGTCCACCTTATAATCCATCTTTGCTTGTTTTACGAATTGGGAAAAAAATGCCACCTAAAGCTAACGAAATTCTACATATTGATGTTCTATCTCTAACTTTGTGCTCTTAGACAAATATAAAATAGAACTATGTTAAAATTACCAATTTATCTTGACCATAATTCAACAACCCCAATGGATCCTAGGGTTTTGGAGGCGATGATTCCTTATTTCACTGAAAATTTTGGAAATGCGGCAAGTAGGAACCATTCTTTCGGATGGCATGCAGAGGAGGCAGTAGATTATGCGCGTGAGCAAATTGCTCAATTAATTGGTGCAGACCCAAAGGAAATCATTTTCACTTCTGGCGCAACCGAAGGCAACAACTTAGGAATTAAAGGGGTATATGAAATGTATGCAAGCAAGGGTAATCATATTATCACTTGTACGACCGAACACAAAGCGGTTTTGGATACTTGTAAGCACTTAGAGAAATTGGGTGCAGAAGTGACTTATTTAGAAGTTCAACCTGACGGATTAATAGACTTAAAAGCATTAGAAGCTGCCATGAGACCAACGACTATTTTAGTGGCGATCATGTATGCAAATAATGAGATTGGTGTAATACAACCGGTGAAAGAAATCAGCGCAATTGCTAAAAAGCATGGAGCACTTTATTTCTCAGATGCGGTGCAAGCGGTAGGAAAAATACCTGTGGATGTTATTGCAGACGGGATAGATATCATGTCCTTTACTGCACATAAAATGTACGGCCCTAAAGGCGTTGGTGCATTGTATGTACGTCGTAAAAATCCAAGAGTAAAAGTGACAGCTCAAATAGATGGCGGTGGCCATGAAAGAGGAATGCGCAGCGGTACTTTGAACGTGCCTGGTATTGTTGGCTTTGGTAAAGCTGCAGAAATAGCAAGGTTAGATATGGCTGGCGACACAGAAAGAATTTCAAAACTAAGAGATAAATTAGAAAATGCATTAAAGGTAATCGACGAGACTTATGTGAATGGAAACCCAGCACATCGTTTGCCGCATGTAAGTAATATTTCTTTCAAATATGTAGAAGGTGAAGGCTTGATGATGGGCTTTAACAAAGACATCGCATTGTCTTCTGGTTCAGCTTGTACTTCGGCTTCATTAGAGCCTAGTTATGTATTGAAGGCTTTAGGCTTAGGAGATGACTTAGCACACAGCTCATTGCGTTTTGGCTTAGGAAGATACACTACAGAAGAGCAAATTGATTATACCATCAAAGCTGTAACAGACACTGTATTGAAATTAAGAGAGATGAGTCCTTTGTGGGAAATGTTCAAAGAAGGAATCGATATCGATGCAATTCAATGGGCACATCATTAACATTTTGTACTTTTATAGGGAAGTGGCATAGCCACATCATTCATTAAAAGGCTTAATCATATTTTTGAAATATTATAAATAAAAAAACATGGCATACTCAGATAAAGTAATCGATCATTATTCTAATCCTAAAAATGTAGGAACATTAGATAAAGCATCAAACACAGTTGGTACAGGATTAGTAGGCGCACCAGAATGTGGTGACGTAATGCGTTTACAAATTCAAGTAGATAACGCTACTGGCATCATCACTGACGCAAAATTCAAAACATTTGGTTGTGGTTCTGCAATCGCTTCTTCTTCTTTAGCTACAGAGTGGTTAAAGGGTAAGTCAGTGGACGAAGCAGTTAAAATCGACAACATGGATTTAGTGGAAGAGTTAAACCTACCTCCAGTTAAAATTCACTGTTCAGTATTAGCAGAAGATGCGATCAAAGCAGCAATCAACGACTACCGTTCAAAGAATGGTTTAGAGCAATTGGTATTTGAAGAGCGAATTCACTAATTCATTACATGAGTGAAGTTTTAGAAAATACAATTTACGTAAGTGAAAAAGCAAAGGCAAAAGTGAAACAACTGATGCTGGATGCTGGCGTCACCGACGACCCTTCTTATTTTTTAAGAGTAGGTGTTGTGGGCGGCGGCTGTTCTGGGTTGAGCTACAAGCTAGACTTTGACAATGAAATTAAGCCAATGGATCAAGTCTTTGAAGACAACGGCGTAAAAATTGTCACCGACCTAAAAAGCTTTTTATATTTAGTCAATACTGAATTAGAATTTTCAGATGGGTTGAACGGTAAAGGTTTCTATTTCAACAATCCCAATGCAAGCAGAAGTTGCGGCTGCGGAGAGAGTTTTGCGGTATAACTTTTTTAGATTTTCAAACGCCCATAAAAATTAACGATTTATCTAAAATGCCCCTGTAAAACTGGGGCATTTTTTATGTAGCTTTGGGTCATGTGGGCAATATGTAAAAAAGAGTGGGCGCATTATTTTGGAAGCCTTTCTGGCTATTTAATCATCAGTTTTTATTTACTGGTGAACGGCTTATTGTTATTTGTCCTCCCTAATTTTAATGTGTTAGATTTTGGCTATACAAGCCTGCAAGTCTATTTTGATTTTGCACCTTGGATTTTGATCCTTTTGATTCCTGCAATTACCATGAGGAGCTTCTCCGAAGAGTACAAGCAAGGCACATATGAAATCTTAAAGAGTCTCCCAATTTCTACTAGGTCTATTTTGGTCGGAAAATATCTTGGGGTTGTTTCAATCACCATCTTAGCAATCCTCCCCACATTTTTTTATGCCATTGTACTTAATTATTTAAATGCAGTAGGTGGCATAGATTGGGGTGCAACCATTGGTGCTTATATTGGTTTGATTGCGCTTGCTGCTGTCTATGTGGCGGTGGGTGTTTATATGAGTAGTGTGACAAAGCATACTATGATTGCCTTATTGGGGTCTATCTTAATTAGTATTTTTTTATACAAAGGCTTTGATTGGATTGCTGATTTGCAATTTTTTCAAAATGGCTATGATTTTTATATACGTCAATTAGGGGTTTCGGCACATTATCAAAATTTAAATAAAGGCGCGATTGGGTTAGCAGATATCCTGTATTTTAAAATCGTTATTCTTTTATTTGGTCTGGGTGCGATTGAGCAATTATCTAGGAAGTTCAAGTATAGCTGGGTTTTACTAGTCATGCTTTTATTGAATATGCTAAGTCATTTGTATCCATTGCAAATAGATCTTACAAAAGACCAGCGCTATACCATGAGTAGTCAATCTAAAATATTGATTCAAGATATCAAGCAGCCAGTCAAAATACATTTTTATCTTGGGGGTGAATTGCCGGCGCATTATAAAAAATTAGAGCTAGCGACCATTCAGTTTCTAGATCAACTTCAACAAATCAATCCTACTTGGATTAGCTGGGATCAAACTGTTCCTGGGGAGCTATATAAAGACAGTGCGTTGATGCTATTTTATGATAGTCTGCAAAAGCAAGGCTTGCCAATGGATCGTTTTCAAAATACAGAAACCATCACCGATAAAAAATTTGATCAACTTTTAGTCCCAGGACTCTTGATCGAAGTGGAAGGGCAAAAGCCTATTGCAATTGATTTAAGAAGCAGTAAGCAGTTCTTTAAACCTTATAATATTGTAAAAGAATTACCCGAAATAGACATTGAAGCTAGCTTTAATGCAGCCGAAGCGCTTTTGGAATATAAAATAGTGCAGGCTATTTATTTAATGAATAGAACTGTGCGTCCAAGCATTGCTTACCTAGTGGGCAATGGAGAACCATTGGATTACACAGTGAATGATTTAGGACAGTCTATTAAAAATCAATACAATCTTGGGGTCTTTGATTTAAAGAAAGGATTTCCTGATGCAAGTAAAATCAACACTTTATTAATCGTAAAACCAACCTTGCGTTTTTCTGAATTAGACCAATTAAAAATTGATCAATTTATACTTGCTGGTGGCAATGTGATTTGGGCTTTGGATCCTTTGTATGCAGAGTATGATAGTTTACGCAATACAAATGGCGCCTACCTTGCCTTTGATCTTGGACTTGGATTAGAAGCACAGTTGTTTAAATATGGTGTTAGGGTGAATCTTAATTTAGTGCAGGATTTAAATTGCGCCAAGCTACCGATGGTGGTGGGCATAGATGCATCAGGGGCGCCAACGATTCAAAGAGTGCCTTGGCCATATTATCCTTTTGCGCAAGCAGGATCGGAGCATCCAATGGTCCAAAATATGGATAGGGTGCTGACTGCATTTCCTGCAAGCTTGGATACTGTGCGTGCATTAGGTATTACAAAGACCATTTTATTAACAACAGATACAACTAGCAGAATCATTAGCAGCCCAACCATGATTCAATTAAATAGTGGTCAACAAGAGGGCGAATTAGCAAGCTTTACAAAACAACATATTCCTGTGGCAGTCTTATTAGAAGGACAGTTTAAATCTGCTTTTACTGGCAGGTTGACTTCATCATTGATGGACTCCGTTCAATTAGCGACTGGAAAAGCTTTTATCACAAATGGTATCAAAGCAGCAAAGCAAATTGTACTATCCGACGCAGATTTAATTACCAATTTTGTAGATGCACAAAAAGGACCACTGCCAATGGGGATGATTCCTTATGAGGGTGTTCAATTTGCGAATCCTGTTTTTTTTCAAAATGCAATTGCGTATTTAAACGAACCAATAAGTTTATTGGAAGCTAGAAAAAAGAATTTAGTCTTAAGAAGATTAGATGCGGGAAAAGTAGCAGAAAATAGACTTTGGATTCAATTGGTACTATTACTTGGTCCACTCTTCTTGCTTGGAATTGGCTATTGGGGCGCGTTTTATTTCCGCCAATCTCGATTTGCTGTATCTAAATCATAGCTTATCTTTACAGCATGACAACAGATCAAATTGTATATACTGTTTTTGGCTTAGTCGTTGTGACTGCTTTAATTTTAGACCTAGGTTTTCTAAGTAAAAAAAATGCATCTATTTCTATTAAACAAGCGCTTCAGCAAACCTTTATTTGGGTACTATTGGCATTAGGATTCTTTGTCTTTATGTGGGTAGAAGAAGGGCAAAAATTAGCCTTTGAATATTTAAGCGGCTACTTAATGGAATGGAGTTTAAGTATTGATAATATTTTTGTATTTATTTTAATTTTTGACGCTTTTAAGGTGAAGGAGCAATACCTCTCCAGGGTATTGTTAATTGGTATTTTGCTTGCCATTGTGTTTAGGGTGATTTTTATTACAGTAGGCGTTGCACTCGTTGCAAAGTTTGCTTGGATTTTATATTTATTTGGCTTGTTTTTATTGTATACAGGCTATAAGATGTTTTCTGCTGGAGAAGACGAAGCCTTTGATCCGCACAAATCTAAAATCCACCTTTTCTTAAAAAAGTTTCTGCCAATCACCAACGAAGACGGAGATGGAAAATTTATGATGCGTATTGGCGGCAAGCCAATGTACACAAGCCTTTTTGTTGTAGTGGTTTTATTGGCTGCAATTGATTTGGTGTTTGCTTTGGATTCTATCCCAGCTGTAATGGGTATTTCTATGAGTAGCTTGGTGATTTATACTTCTAATATTTTTGCGATACTAGGCTTGCGCTCTTTATTCTTTTTATTAAGAGGTGCTGTGAATCAATTTGAACATCTTCAACAAGGTATTGCGATTGTGTTGATATTCATTGGTATTAAAATGCTTGGAGAGCATTATATCAGTATGGTCATGAGTAAAAATACCCAAGTACTTTTATCACTATTAGTGATTGTATTTTCAATCACAGGTTCAATCTTGTATTCCATCTTTTCAACTCGTCAAAAAAATCTACCAAAGAATTTTGAGGACAATACCATTTAATTTATGCAATTTAAAATGAACGGGAAAAAAGTAGCAGCATTGATTATTGCAATTATAGCAATAGACCAGTTATTGAAATTTTATATCAAGTTGAACTTCTTTTTAGGAGAGGAACACCAAGTGATTGGATCTTGGTTTAGATTACATTTTGTAGAAAATGAGGGCATGGCATGGGGTCTTAAATTTGGAGGTGGTTTTGGTAAAATTGCATTGACATTATTTAGATTGGCTGCGGTGATTTGGGGTACTTTTTTAATTAAAGGATTTATTCAAAAACAATACCATACAGGGTTTATCATTTGTTCGGCTTTAATTTATGCTGGGGCATTGGGCAATCTAATTGATAGTATGTTTTATGGGCTGTTGTTTGATGCCAGCATCCCCTATACAGCCATGGTTGCGCAATTTTTGCCAGAAGGGGGCGGATACGCCAATTTTTTACATGGCAAAGTGGTAGACATGTTTTATTTCCCAATCATCACAGATGCACATTTTCCAAGCTGGATGCCTATTTGGGGTGGCGAGTCCTTTGAATTCTTCCGTCCTGTGTTCAATTTTGCCGATATGTCCATTAGTTCTGGTGTCATCGCATTATTTGTGTTTCAAAGCAAGTTTTTCCCTTCAGAGGAAGGGGCATAATTTCGTTTCCTTTTTTCCGCGCTTATTCGTACCTTCAAGGCCTAAAAATCAGATAGGACAAGCGTTTTATGAGTAATCAATATCCAGAATTTAATGGCTTACATCTGCCGACCATCGAGGCAGAAATTTTAGCAGCTTGGAAAAAAGAACAAGCATTTGAACAATCCGTTCAATTAAGAGAAGGCAAAACACCATTCGTGTTTTATGAAGGCCCTCCAAGTGCCAATGGCATGCCTGGAATTCACCATGTGATTTCAAGAACATTAAAGGATATGGTTTGTCGATATAAAACCATGCAAGGATTTCAAGTAAAGCGAAAAGGCGGATGGGATACCCATGGCTTACCTGTTGAATTAGGCGTAGAAAAAGAACTAGGCATTACGAAGGAAGATATTGGAAAGACGATTACAGTAGAAGCCTACAATCAAAAATGTAGAGAAGCAGTATTGCGTTATAAAAAAGAGTGGGATGATATCACCAATAAAATGGGGTATTGGGTGGACTTAAACAATCCATACATCACATTTGAAAACAATTACATTGAAACATTGTGGTGGATACTTAGCACACTTTATAAAAAAGGCTACTTGTATCAGAGTGTTAGCATTCAACCTTATTCTCCAGCAGCTGGAACAGGATTGAGCTCCCACGAATTGAATCAACCAGGTACGTATAAGGATGTTAAAGACACTTCGGTGGTGGCCATGTTTAAAGCAATTGCAACAAAAGAAAGTCAATTTATTTTTGATGCAGCATCAAGCAATCCACTTTCTCAGGAAGTATTTTATATGGCTTGGACGACAACGCCTTGGACCTTGCCTTCTAATTTAGGTTTGACAGTTGGACCAAATATTGATTATGCATTGATAGCAACTTACAATCCATACACTGCAATGCCTGTGAATGTAGTTTTAGCTAAAGCCTTGGTATCAAAGTATTTCAAAGAAGAAGGGTTGAGCTTGACTAGTTTTGCAGAAGGAGATAAGATTGTGCCTTGGAAGGAACTGGCCACATTTAAAGGAAGTCAATTAGACGGATTACGTTATGAGCAGTTGATGCCATTTGAAGCAAACAATCCTGCCAATATAGAAGGCGATCCATTTAAAATAATCTTAGGTGATTTTGTGACCACAGAAGATGGAACAGGAATCGTGCATACTTCACCAGCATTTGGCGCAGATGACTATAAGGTGGGACAAAAAAATAATTTAGGCATTATTACTTTAGTTGATAGAGCAGGAAAGTTCATTGATGGTGTGGGAGAATTTGCAGGAAGATTTGTTAAGAATTATAAAGACGAAAAAGATTTTCAAGATGTGAACGTGGATATCTCTATTAAATTAAAAAAAGAAAATCGTGCGTTTAAAGTAGAAAAATACGAACACAATTATCCGCATTGTTGGAGAACGGATAAACCAATTTTATATTATCCTTTGGATGCATGGTTTATCAAAACGACTGCAGTGAAAGATAGAATGGTGGAGTTGAATAAAACCATTAACTGGAAACCAAAGAGTACAGGAGAAGGTCGTTTTGGTAACTGGTTAGAGAACATGGTGGATTGGAATTTATCACGTAGCCGTTATTGGGGAACCCCACTTCCTATCTGGAGAACAGAAGACGGAACAGAAGAAGTTTGTATTGGTTCAATAGCCGAATTGACTGCAGGATTTATAGCAGCAAAAGAAAAAGGGTATAATAAAGACGTACAATTACAAATTGTAGATGGTAAACTAGATGTGGATTTGCATAAACCATTTGTGGATCAAATAGAAATTTTAAGTCCTACCGGCAAACCAATGCAACGCGTTTCAGACTTAGTAGACGTTTGGTTTGATTCGGGTGCAATGCCTTATGCACAATGGCATTATCCGTTTGAGAATAAAGATTTAGTAGACAAAGGATTGGCCTTCCCGGCAGATTTTATTGCAGAAGGGGTAGACCAAACTAGAGGCTGGTTTTACACATTACATGCATTGGGTGTATTGCTATTTGACAAGGTGGCATACAAAGCCGTAGTGAGTAATGGATTGGTATTGGATAAGAATGGTAATAAGATGAGCAAGCGTTTAGGGAATGTGGTGAATCCATTTGAGACCTTAGAAACTTATGGAGCAGATGCGACAAGATGGTACTTAGTGACCAATGCATCTCCTTGGGATAATCTAAAATTTGACTTATCAGGAATACAAGAAGTACAAAGAAAATTCTTTGGCACTTTGTACAATACCTATCAGTTTTTTGTATTGTATGCGAATGTAGATGGATTCAAATTCGAACAAGCCTATATACCAGTGAAGGATCGTCCAGAGATTGACCGATGGGTGATTTCTTCTTTGAATAGTTTAGTACAAACAGTGACAGTGGCGATGGATGACTTTGAGCCAACCATTGCTGGACGTGCGATTGAGACTTTTGTGGATGAGCATCTAAGTAACTGGTATGTGCGTTTATGTAGAAGAAGATTCTGGAAAGGCACTTACAGTGAAGATAAAATTGCTGCCTACCAAACATTGTATGAATGTATTGAAACCATTGCAAGATTAATGGCGCCAATTGCACCATTCTTCTGTGATCAATTATTCAGAAACTTAAATGGACTTACAAAACGTTTCGAAGCAACTTCTATTCATCATATTGATTTTCCAAAAGCCGATCCATCTAAAATGGATGCAGCGTTAGAAACAAGAATGCAGTTGGCACAAGATATTTGTTCTTTGGTTTTATCTATTCGTAAAAAAGTGAATATCAAAGTGCGTCAACCATTACAAAAAATCCTCATCCCAGTTTTAGACCCAGCTATGAAATTGTCCATTGAGCAAATGGAGGAATTAATTCTAGCCGAGGTGAATGTGAAGGAAATTAATTATATCACAGAGACGGAGGGGGTGATTAGCAAGAAGCTAAAACCTAATTTTAAATTATTGGGTGCGAAATTGGGCACAATGATGAAACAGGCTTCGGCAGTCATTGCAAATTTGAGCCAAAATGAAATTTCTGAGTTGGAGCGCAACGGAACCCTGAGCATTTTGGTCGAAGAAAGTCCTATCACATTGTTAATCAATGAAGTAGATATCATTGCAGAAGATATTCCGGGTTGGAGCGTCGCTGTAAAGGGTAATTTGACGGTTGCCTTGGATATTAGCCTTTCTGAAGCCCTTTTAAAAGAAGGACATGCTCGAGAATTGGTAAATAGGGTCCAAAACATCCGAAAAGAGGCCAATTTTGAGCTCACAGACAAGATTTTACTCCAAATTGTGGATAACCAGCACTTGAAAGAGTCTATTAATGAATTTTCAGAGTATATTTGCCGGGAAATTTTGGCAACCCAAATAGATTGGGTGTCTAGCCTTGAAGAAGGCGTCGATATCGAAATAAATGATCAAAAACTAAGGATTTTAGTTAGACAAAAAGGATAATTATGGCTACAAAAAAACCAGCACCTAAAAAAGCGGCTCCAGCTAAAAAAGCAGCGCCTGCAAAAAAAGCGGCTCCTGCAAAAAAGGCAGCGCCAGCTAAAAAAGCAGCGCCAGTAAAAAAAGCGGCTCCTGCAAAAAAGGCAGCTCCGGTAAAGAAAGTAGTTCCAGCTAAAAAAGCTGCACCTGCTAAGAAAGCGGCTCCTGCTAAGAAAGCGGCTCCTGCAAAAAAAGTAGCTCCAGCTAAAAAGGCTGCACCTGCTAAAAAAGCGGTTCCAGCTAAAAAAGCAGCGCCTGCTAAGAAAGTAGTTCCTGCAAAAAAGGCTGCACCTGCAAAAAAAGTAGCACCAGCTAAAAAAGCTGCACCTGCTAAGAAAGCGGCTCCTGCTAAGAAAGTTGTTCCTGCCAAAAAAGCGGCACCTGCAAAAGCACCAGCGAAGCCAGTTTCAAAAGCACCAGTAAAACCAGTTGTGGCTGCAAAGCCTGTAGAAAAATATGTGCCTCCTGCAAAACCAGTTCCAGTGATTCCAACGCCACCAGTAAAACCGGTGCGTAAGGCAGCTGAACCAATTAAGGATATCAAAGTGCCAAAGATTAATGCAAAGAATAGTGTTCCTTATCAACCAGGATATGTACCAATGGAAAAAAGAAAAGAAGTAGAAAGATCAACAGATACCTTAGTTAAATATTCTGATGCTGAATTAGCAGAGTTTAGAGATTTGATTTCAAAGAAACTAGAAGCTGCAAAAAAAGAGTTGGTTTATCTACAAGGCTTGATCACGCGTAAGGACGAAATGGGTGGTGATAATGACGATGCAAGATACATGACCATGGAAGATGGTAGTGTAAGCATGGAGCGAGAGCAAATGGGCCAAATGGCTAGCCGTCAGATCACTTTTATCGACCACTTAGAGAAAGCAATCATGCGTATCGAAAACAAAACCTATGGTATTTGTAGAGTAACAGGTAGATTGATTGACAAAGCACGTTTACGCGCTGTGCCACATGCTACTTTAAGCTTAGAAGCAAAATTAGGTTATGTAAAAAATAGTAGCGATCAATAAACATAATAAGCAAATAGCTTTAACGAAATAGACCTATTAAAAAACCCGATCAATGATCGGGTTTTTTGTTGGATAAGTTTTTTATAAATCATTTTTTACGCATCAGTTGCTATCGCAAGTTCTTATTTCACTTCCTGCATCTCAATTAATTTCTTGTAGTAACCGCCTTGTGCCAGTAAGGTTTCGTGGTTACCACGTTCTACGATTTCCCCTTTTTGTAAGACGATGATTTCGTCTGCGTGGCGGATAGTTGACAATCTATGTGCAATCACAATAGAAGTTCTGTTTTGCATCATATTATTAATCGCATCTTGTACTAGTCTTTCGCTTTCGGTGTCTAAAGCAGATGTGGCTTCATCTAAAATTAAGATGGGAGGATTTTTAAGCACGGCTCTTGCGATGGTTAAGCGTTGACGTTCGCCTCCACTGAGTTTACTGCCTCTGTCTCCAATGATAGATTCGAATCCGCCTTCTTTTTTGATAATAAAATCATAAGCATTGGCAATCTTAGCGGCTGCAATAATTTCCTCCATGGTCGCGTCTGGCTTGCCTAATGCAATATTAGCTGCGATGGTATCATTGAATAAGATGGCCTCTTGTGTGACAATACTAATTAATTGTCTTAAGCTATGTAAACTATAATTTTTAATATTTTTTCCATCAATATATAAATTACCAGAAGACACATCATGGAACCTTGGCACTAAATCGGCAAGTGTACTTTTTCCTGCACCAGAAGAACCTACCAAAGCAACGGAACTTCCTTTTTTGATGGTCAATTGAATGCCATTCAAAATACTTGCATCTTGATATCCAAATCCTACATTGTCAAAATGAATACTATCTTCAAATCCATGCATTAAAATTGGGTTTGCAACTTCTTCTACTGTATTAGGCGCTTCTAAAATTTCATTCAATCTGTCTAGTGTCGCTGTGCCACGATTCACGTTATAAACTGCCTGGGATAAGGCTTTTGCTGGGTTGATGATTTGTGAAAACAACGCCACATAAGTAATGAATGATCCTGGAGATAAAATATCACCATTTAAAACAAGCTTACCACCAAACCAAAGTACACCACATAAAATGGAGACACCTAAAAATTCAGAAACAGGAGAAGCTAAGTCACGGCGATATAAAATTCGATTCTTTAAATTAAAAATATCTTCCACCAAGCCATAAAACTGACCTTTCACTTTTCCTTCTGCATTAAAGGCTTTGATGATTCTTAATCCAGATAAGGTTTCTTCCATCTGAGATAAAATCTCTCCCCATTTAACTTGTGCTTTATTGGTATGTTTTTTTAGGCTACGACCTATGCGACCTACAATAAATCCCGCTAAGGGTAATAAAATGAAAACAAATATTGTGAGCTTTGTACTAATTAGGAATAAGAAAATTAAAATTCCAATAATCGTTAAAGGTTCTTTGATCAACCCCTCTAATGCACTAATGACAGAGCTTTCCAATTCTGCAATATCATTGGAAGCTCTACTTAAAATATCTCCTTTTCTTTTCTCCGTAAAAAAGCCAACAGGCAACTGTAAAATTTTATCATACAAAAGCTTGGAATATTTCTTAGTCACCATATTGCGGATAGGTGCTAAAAAATAAAATGCGAGGTATAAAAATAAATTTTTGAAAAAGATAGATACAATAATGAACACACAGATCCAGCCCAATGCATATGCCTTTCCATTGACTTGGATGGTGTCTTGTAAAAATTGATAAATAAGGTCTTTCAGGTTAGTGCTATCTGTCACCGATACAGGTGTCAAACTTGCAAAAGCATTGTTTCCAAATATCAGGTCAAGGAATGGGGTTAGCATGCCTAAGGAAAACAAGCTAAAAAGGATGGATAACAAGATAAATAGACCATACCAGCCCATATAGGTCTTGTATTCCTTGATATAACTTACTATGCGAAAAAATTTCTTCATAATTAAAACTATTCCCTCAGAATAATGAGCAAAGTAACTAATTTTACAGCGAATCAACGACTTTGATTATGGAAGAGGGAAAAAGACAGAAACAAGTGGCTGGTGCCATTCAAAGCACCATGAATGATATTTTTTTAAAATTGGGCTTGAACCATTTACAAGGCGGGATGATATCCATCTCCACTGTAAAAGTGACCCCAGATTTATTAGAAGCTAGAATCTATTTGAGTTTATTTCAGGTGGCCGACCAGGAAGCCTGCTTTAAGAAGATCCAAGCCCAGGCCTGGGACATTAAAAAGCATCTTCAAGAGGCTATGAAACATCAATTAAGACGTATTCCAGTATTGCATTTTTATTTGGATGACACATTGGATTATGTATTTAAAATGGAAGAGATTTTAAAAACACTATAAGTTGCATTTTTTATTTGCTTGGCGTTATTTTAGGGGTAAATATTCCTTTCAGGCAATTCAACTCATTGCATGGGTCAGCGTTTTTGCGATTGCCATTGGCACTGCAGCCTTAATTACTATTTTAAGTGTTTCCAATGGCTTCTCTGAAATTGTAAATGGATTGTATTCCGATTTCTATGCCGACCTGCGTGTGGTTCCTTCAACTACAAAATTTGTTAAGCTTACACAAGCACAATTAAGTTCGGTTAGACAAATTCCTGGCGTACATTATGCCACAGGCATTGTAGAAAATAAAGCAATTCTTGTTCGTGACGAAAATCAAACGGTGGTATTTGTAAAAGGGGTTGATTCCAATTATATACACATTAATAAAGTCAATCAATATTTAAAGCGAGGCGCTTTTTCTTTGGGTAATTTAGATAGCCCTAAATTAGTGATAGGCATTGGTGTGGAAGAAAATTTATTATTGTATAACGCAGAGTTGGGGACGCAATTGGAATTGATTGCAGTGGGCCGATCTGGGAAGTCTCTGAAATCAATGGACCAGCTGAATCACATGGTAGCAGTGCAGTCTGGCGCATTCTCAGTACAACAAGAGTTTGACGCACAATATGTTTTTACCTCTAATCAATTTGCACAATATTTATTTGATTTGGATTCCAATCAATATTCGGGTGTGGAATTATCCATTGATTTAAATAAAGAAAAAAGTATTGTTACAGCAATACAAGATAAACTAGGTCCAGGTTTTTTAGTGCAAAATAAATACCAACAGAATGCAGACTTATATAAAATCATGCAAATAGAGAAATGGATCATTTTTGCTATTCTTGCACTCATTATGGTGGTGGCATCCTTTAATTTAGTCGGTGCTTTAACGATGTTGGTATTAGAAAAACAAAAAGACATTCATGTGTTGCACGCGATGGGTGCCACTGCTGGCACGATTCAAAAAATATTCCTCAGCTTGTCTATTGTGATGGCTATGACCGGTGCGTTTATAGGTGGATTGATAGCCTCTTGCTTGATTTTTTTACAAACTCAATTTCATTTTATCCAATTGCAAGGGGTGAGTTTTATCATTGACTATTATCCGGTCAAAGCAATTTGGACAGACTACCTTGCTGTAATTAGTTTAGTTATTTTGATTGCTTTGGTTGCCGGTTGGGTTCCCGCTAAAAAAGCAGCTAGTCGCATATTTGAAAAAATTGGCTAATAAGCATACAGCATAAAAAAAAGGGAAGCATGCTTCCCTTTTTTTTATATAAGTCATTGTTTAATTAAAAATCTCCTAAAGTCATTTCCAATTGTCCTAATGCATTTTCTAATTGCGCATCGTTGGGTGCAATACCATGCCATTCGTGGCCTGTTTCCATAAAGTCAACACCCTTGCCCATAATTGTTTTCATCAAAATCACAATAGGTTTACCTTGACCAGTCAATGTTTTAGCATGTTCCAAAGTGGCGACTATCTCATCCATATTGTGGCCATCCATATGCAATACAGTCCAATTAAATGCTTTGAATTTATCTTCTAAGTTATCCAAATTTAAGACCTTGCTTAATGGGCCATCAATTTGCTGACCGTTTACATCTATTGTTGCAATGTAATTGTCTACTTTATTGTGCGCAGCAAACATAATCGCTTCCCAGTTTTGACCTTCTTGTAATTCACCATCACCATGTAAAGAATACACGATACGATCATCGCTATTGTATTTTTTTGATAAAGCAGCACCAATTGCCACACTCATACCTTGTCCAAGAGAGCCACTTGCAATACGAATGCCAGGTAAATGCTCGTGCGTTGTAGGATGCCCTTGTAAACGAGAATTGATCATTCTAAATGTGGCCAATTCTTTGATATCAAAATAACCTGATCTAGCTAAAACAGCATAGAATACTGGAGAGATATGTCCATTGGATAAGAAGAAAAGATCTTCTCCTTTCCCGTCCATATTAAATGCTGGATCATGCTTCAATACTTTAAAATAAAGGGCGGTTAAAAAATCTGTGCAACCTAGAGATCCACCTGGGTGACCACTTTGTTGTGCATGCACCATTCTAACGATATCTCTTCTTACTTGTGAAGCTGTTCTATTTAATTCCGCTGTTGACATAATCTTGTTTTAACGTTACCACAAAGATAGAAAAATTAGTGCCATAAAAAAAGGTAAGCGAAGAATACCAAGGATTTATTAGCTTTGTCTTTGAAATCATTGAATTATGTCAGACGAATTAAAGAAAATAAGTACAGAAGCAGAAAATGGCATGAAAAAAGCCATCAACCACTTGGAGATAGAATTGTCCAAAATTCGAGCGGGTAAAGCTTCTCCATCTATTTTAGACGGGGTCAACGTGGATTATTATGGTACCCCTACACCAATTAGTCAGATTGCAAACGTACAAGTACTGGATGCCAGAACCATTAGCATTCAGCCATGGGAGAAAAACATGCTGCCTTTAATTGAAAGAGCTATTATGGGCGCCAATATTGGGATCACCCCACAAAATGATGGCGTCAATATTCGATTGTTCACGCCACCATTGACAGAAGAACGTAGAAAGGAAATGGTCAAGAAAGCTGGAGGAGAGGGAGAGCAAAGCAAAATAGCGATTCGCAATATCAGAAGAGACCGTATTGAGCAAGTGAAGAAATTACAAAAAGACGGTACAAGCGAAGATATTTGTAAGGGTGCCGAAGATGAGATCCAGTCTTTAACAGATAAGCATATCGGGCTAGTTGAAAAACAGTTAGAAGCAAAAGAAAAAGAAATCATGACCGTTTAATGGTCTAATTAATTTATAAAATATAGCCTCCAATTTAAGATTGGGGGCTTTTTTGTTTTAGAAAGGGGATGAAATTTAAATTTCCTCTATTCACAATATAGACGCCTAATAAAATTACACCAAGACAAACCACTTGCAAAGGTGCCAAAGATTCTCCATAGATCAAACCCCATACCACAGCGACTATTGGAATACCATAAGTCACCATAGAACCAAATAAAATACCTGCTTTTTTAACTAAATAATAAAACAAGATGGAGGCCATGGAAGTGCCCACCATCCCTAAAACGGCACTCGATAGAATACTATGAATAACAATGGGATCCTTAAAATCATAATTAAAAAAACCTGTGTAAAATAGTACGGCAGTGCTTGGTAGAATTAAGAATGAGAAAGCGACCGAAGCAATTTGGATGGAGCCAATGGCTTTTAAATTCCTGCCCACTGTATGCACATTGATGCCATACATGATCGTTGCAATGAGCACAAGGCTTGCATATGAAATATTTTCAAAGCGCATTTCTTTTCCAGTTAAGAGCAAAAAAGTCAATCCTACAAATCCAATCAAGATGCCTAAAAATTTGATCGTGGTGGTTTGTGTTTTATAGAAAATAATACCTACAAGGATGGTAAATAAAGGCGTCAGTGAATTTAAAATTCCGGCTAAAGCACTATCTATCCTAGTTTCTGCAATGCAAAAAAGGTACGCCGGAAAAAAATTACCCACCAATCCAGAAACAATCACGATACCCATTTTGTCTTTAGGTATTTTTCGGAATGCCTTAATCGCAAAAGGCAATAAAACCAGTCCTGCAAAAAGCATTCTAAGCGAAGCGACTTGGTAAGGGGTAAATGCCTTTAAGCCTTCTTTTATTAAGATAAAGGAACTGCCCCATACAATTGATAATAAGGCAAATACAAGCCAATTGGTCCACTTCTGATGCATCCTTTCTGGTTTTGAACAAAGATGGCGCATTTTGACTAAAAAATGGATAAATATCACTTTCTTTGCAAGGATGAACCAGCATACAAATTATTCGATTAAAGTGGACCAATTTGAGGGTCCTTTTGACCTTTTATTGTTCTTTATTGAGCGTGACGAGATGGACATTTACAATATCCAGATCACAAAAATTATTCAGGATTTCTTGGACTTTATCCATGGACAAGACAAGCTAAATATTGAATTAAGTAGTGAGTTCATTTTATTCGTTTCTACCTTAATGCGCATTAAGGCAAAAATGTTATTGCCAAGAAAAGAGATCGATGCTTCAGGAAACGAGATTGACCCAAGACAAGAATTAATTGACAAAATTTTAGAGTATAAAAAGTACAAAGAGGCTGCAGTGCAAATGGCAGATTTAGAAGCTATGAGAATGTTGATGTTGAAGCGTGGCAATATCCAAAAAGAAATGTCACTAGTTGGAGAAGAAGCAGCTGAAGGAACAGAGTTACAGACAGTCACTTTATTTAAATTAATGAAGGCTTTTGAGAAAGTGATGCTGCGCGTTCAAGATCGTCAAAACAAGCCTGTGCATACGGTTGTTCGATACAATTACACCATGGAAGGCAGTCGTACTTATTTGCTTACGTTGGTGAAAGAGGGACAGACAGTTGCTTTCGAAAAAGTATTTGATATTTGCGAAGACCGAGTACACGCTTTATTCTTGTTCTTATCTATATTAGAATTGGCACAACAGAAATACATGAAATTATTGGTAGGAGAAGGACGAAATAATTTCATCTTAGAGTGGAATGAAAATAGAGAAGATGATTTAGAGCCCGGATACATTGAACAAACAGATTCATACGAAACAAAGTTTGATCAAAGTACATTTGCAGATGCACCAGAAGATGAAGGAGATTTTGATCCTAGCTTGAATTAATTATCCTTCTACCAACACCGATTTTCCTAAAAGATTTTTTACAGCACTGGCAATCGCCATAGCGTCGTAATGACATTCTTGTTGTAATTCTTTTAGTGTACCATGTTCAACAACCGCATCTGGGATACCTAAAATACGCACTTGACTATGGTAGTTGTGTTCGTTCATGAATTCCAATACAGCAGAACCAAATCCACCTACCACTGTTGCATCTTCTACAGTGACAACCAATTTATAATTTTGGAATACTTCATGCAGTAAAGCTTCGTCGATAGGTTTTACAAAACGCATATCATAATGTGCAGGATTAATGCCTTCGAGTCTTAAATTACGAATAGCTGTTTGAGCGTTGTTGCCTGGGTGTCCAAAAGTAAGAATAGCAACCTCTTTACCTTCTTTTAATCTGCGTCCTTGTCCAATAGCCAATTGTTCGAAAGGCTTTTTCCAATCTACCATCACACCTTCGCCTCTTGGATAACGAATGACAAAAGGCAAATCGTTTGAAGGCAATTGAGCAGTATACATCAGGTTCCTTAATTCTTGCTCATTCATTGGTGCAGCAATGATTAAATTAGGGATACATCTAAAGAATGCAATATCATAACAACCATGGTGTGTTGGTCCATCTTCGCCAACCAATCCTGCACGGTCTAAACAAAATATAACAGGTAATTTTTGCAATGCTACATCATGAATCACTTGATCATAGGCACGTTGCATGAAAGTGGAATAAATATTACAAAAAACTTTTACGCCTTGTGTAGCAAGACCAGCACTCAATGTCACCGCATGTTGTTCACATATACCAACGTCGAATGCACGATCTGGCATGGCTTCCATCATGAATTTCATAGAGGAACCGCTAGGCATAGCAGGGGTTACGCCCATGATCATCGGATTCATTTCGGCCAGTTCAACTAATGTTAATCCAAATACGTCCTGGTATTTTGGAGGTTGAGGCGTTTCAATTTTTTTCTTAATAATCTCTCCAGTCAATTTATCAAATAAGCCTGGCGCATGCCATTTAGTTTGGTCTTTTTCTGCGAGTTCATACCCCTTTCCTTTCACAGTTAGAATATGTAATATTTTTGGTCCAGGGATTTCTCTTAAATCTCTTAATGTATCCACTAGGTTGGTGATATTGTGGCCGTCAATTGGTCCGAAATATCTTAATTGAAGTGCTTCAAATAAATTACTACTTTTTGAGACCATCCCTTTCAAGCCAGCTTCTACCTTAGATGCCATGTCTCTTGTAAAGGTTTTTCCAATCGGCAATTTTCCCATCAATTCCCATAACTCATCTCTAAACTTATTGTAAGTTGGAGAGGTACTGATATCGGTTAAGTATTCTTTAAGCGCGCCCACATTTGGGTCGATGCTCATACAATTATCATTCAAAATAATCAGCACGTCGCTATCTGCTACACCAGCATGGTTCATCGCTTCAAAAGCCATTCCAGCTGTCATAGAGCCATCCCCAATAATAGCAACTGATTTCCTATTCTCGCCCTTGTATTTAGCGGCCATGGACATGCCTAATGCGGCGGAGATAGAAGTAGAAGAGTGACCAACGCCAAATGTATCGTACGGGCTTTCGCTACGCTTAGGAAAGCCACTCAGTCCCTTGTATTTTCTGTTAGTCACAAAAGCGTCTCGGCGACCAGTCAAAATTTTATGCCCATAAGCCTGATGTCCCACGTCCCAAACCAGTTGATCATAGGGGGTATTATAGACATAATGCAATGCTACGCTCAATTCTACCACGCCAAGGCTGGCAGCAAAATGACCCCCATGCACGCTCACGATATCGATGATGTACTGACGTAATTCATCACATACCTGGTGTAATTTTTCTCTAGAAACCTTTTTTAGGTCGTCTGGGGTATCAATATTCTTTAATAATGGTCCGGCCTCAATCAGCATGCTCAAATTTTAGTCTTGTAAAAGTAAGTTAATAACAGAAATATAAGCCAAAAGTTGCATGATATTTGAGATTGCCGATGAAACGAAGATTTGACCTTTAATCCAATAAAATCACCCAATATCGTATTATAGGGTTTAAATTTGAAAGGTGAAAAAACATCAATCAATTTATTGGATTTGTCAGATAGGAGGTTGGATGACTTATGGATTGACCATCATCTTTTTCTCTTATATGCTTGAGAAGCAGTTAAGCTCTGTTTTTTATCCACGTTTAATTGCCAATGTTTTATTAGGTATTATAGTCACGCACTTATTTAGAAAGGCATTGCTTGCATTTTCATTACATCCACCAATGCCCACCTTTAAATGGGGGCAGCTTTTAATTTTATTATTGACTTTCGCGAGTGCCTATAGTTTTTTGACCAGTTACGCAGTTGAAATTTTAAAACTATATGACGCTTCCAGAAAAGTAAGTTTAGAAAGACGTTTTTTAATTAGTTTGGTCATTGACACACCCATCATTTTTGTCTGGGTATCCATTTATATTTTATGGCACTATATTGAGTTCACCAATTCAGAAGCAATTCAAAAAGTAAAGTTGGAAAGTTTAATTAAGGAATTGCAACTTAAGACCATTAAATCTCAAATGAATCCGCATTTTATTTTCAATGCCCTTAATAGTATTAGAGCATTGGTAGATGAAGATCCACAACGTGCAAGACAAGCAATTACAGAGTTGAGTAATATTTTAAGAAGCAGTATTCAAGCAGACCAGAGTGAGGTTACAAGCTTAGAAAAAGAATTAAATATTGTGAAGGATTACCTTGCATTGGAATATATCAGATTCGCAGATCGATTGGTTGTGGAGTATGCTATAGACCCTGAGACCTTGTCCAATCAAATCCCACCAATGATGTTGCAAACTTTAGTGGAAAATGCGATTAAGCATGGTTTAAGTAAGCAGCCTGGTAATTGTTTGATCAAAATTATTTCTACTTACGAAGACAGTAAACATGTACTGATGGTTCAAAATACAGGCGTATTAGACCAGGAAACAGATCGTGATGGATTTGGTTTACAGAGTACAAAAAACAGATTGAATATTTTATATCGTGGGAATGCTTTGTTTGAAATTTATCAATGCGAACCTACACTAGTAACAGCCAAATTAATCATTCCAATTGCCTCATAGTAAAAAGTAGCACATGCCCATAAAAGCAATTATCATAGATGACGAAAGACTAGCACGTAATGAGCTGAAAAAATTATTGGAGCAACATCCAGATATCACCATCATTGATGAAGCAAGCAATGTAGATGAAGCGATCGAAAAAATTGATTTATCAAGACCAGACCTTATTTTTTTAGACATACAAATGCCAGGCAAAACGGGTTTTGATTTGTTGGCTGAAATTGAAAAGTCACCACGTGTTATTTTTACTACAGCATACGATGAGTTTGCTTTGAAAGCCTTTGAGGTGAATGCTTTGGACTATTTGTTAAAGCCAATTGATCCTAAAAGATTAGCAGACGCGATTCAAAAATTACAAACTGAAATTGCGCTAGAACAAGCAAGTTTATTGGGTGTGAGTAGAGGACCATTAACCGAAGTAGATCAGGTTTTTGTAAAAGATGGCGAGCGTTGCTGGTTTGTGAAACTAGCTGACATTAGATTGTTTGAAAGTGTTGGAAATTATGCCAAAGTATATTTCTCTACCAACAAGCCACTCATTTTAAAATCATTGAACGCATTAGAAGAAAGACTAGATGATCGTGTGTTTTTTAGAGCCAACCGAAAACATATCATCAATTTACATTGGATCGAAAAAATAGAGCCCTACTTTAATGGAGGCTTATTGGTTGAATTAAAAGGAGGAGAGAAAATCGAAATCAGCAGACGTCAAACGGTGAAATTCAAAGAAATGATGAGTTTCTAAATTGGCTTAATTCAAACTATGAATGGCCTCGGCGATCTTTTGAATTAAGGCAGTGTCTTTTTCAATGGCATTACCTATTACAATAATATCTGCACCAGCTTTACAGTTTTCAATTGCTTTTTCTGGAGTCGTGATACCACCACCTACGATGATAGGTGTAGATATATGCTTTGCAACCTGTTGGATCATGCTGGTTGGGATAGCATTTTTTGCACCGCTGCCCGCATCCATGTAAATTAGCTTCAAGCCTAACATTTCACCAGCCATGGCAGTACATGCTGCAATATCATTTTTATTCGCAGGAATTGGGTTGGTATTGGATATATAAGAGACTGTGGTTGGCATCCCCCCATCTATCAACATATATCCTACAGGAATAATCTCCAATCCGCTTTGTTTTACAAATGGGGCGCTAATCACATGTTGGCCAATGAGTAGTTCTGGGTTGCGTCCAGAAATTAAGGATAGGTATAATAAAGCGTCTGCTTTTGGGGTAATCTGGTCTGGGGATCCAGGAAACAACAGTACTGGAATGGAACAAGCTTGTTTGATCTGAGCAACCACTTGGTCTAAAGTATCCGTCACCACCAAACTCCCACCAACAAAAATAAAGTCTATTTTGTATTGAACAGCAAGGTCAATTGTATTCTGTAAATCAACACCACCTAGCTTATCTGGGTCAATTAAGACAGCAAATGCCTTTTGATGTTTCGCTTTTTTATCTAGGATATTTTGGTATACTTTGTTGCTCATCTGGCACAAAATTATCCATTTTAACTATATAATCCACTACTTACTTATCTATTACAAAAAAAAATGATAAATCAAGCTTTTTTTTCTTAAGAAACTAACATTTAGTGGGGATAAATCCTCAAATTCAATTGGGATAGAGGGTTTGTAATTGTTCACATCAATTTTCCACATCTGTTGATATTTCAGTTGCTAAAGTCTCAACGGACCGGTATATTTTCGTCTACCCGCTAAGGTTTTTAAAAAGCGCCGCGGAAACCCAGTTATTACTATATAAAAATTGACCAAGACCATGGCTAACACAAAAACAAAAAAAGGCTTAGAATTTAAGCGCAAATTCACCATCGAAGGCGTGAGTCCATTCGATCAGTTCGAGTATGATTACAGAGATAGTGTAATCAAAAATCCGAACGGAGAGAAAGTATTCGAAATGACGAATGTGGAAGTGCCGAAACAATGGAGCCAAATTGCAACGGATATCCTTGCACAAAAATATTTCAGAAAAGCGGGTGTACCTCAAGCCGATGGTTCTTTGGGTAGAGAAACAACTGTCAAACAAGTAGCGCATCGTATGGCTAATTGTTGGAGAGTATGGGGAGAGCGTTATGGTTATTTCACCACAACAAACGATGCACAAGTATTTTACGAAGAATTAGTATATAGTATTTTAAACCAAGCATGTGTGCCAAATTCGCCACAATGGTTTAACACAGGATTACACGAAAGCTATGGTATTACAGGTGGTGCACAAGGTCACTATTATGTAGATCCAACCGATAAGCAATTAAAACGTTCAACAAGCGCTTATGAGCGTCCTCAACCACATGCATGTTTTATCTTGAGTGTGAGTGATGATTTAGTGAACGAGGGTGGTATCATGGACTTGTGGACTAGAGAAGCAAGAATCTTTAAATATGGTTCTGGTGTTGGAACGAACTTCTCTCATATTAGAGGAGCCAACGAAAAATTATCTGGTGGTGGTTCTTCTAGCGGCTTAATGAGCTTCTTGAAAATTGGAGACCGCGCTGCAGGTGCAATTAAGTCTGGTGGTACAACACGTCGTGCTGCTAAAATGGTATGTTTAGATTTAGATCACCCAGAAGTATTAGAATTCATTAACTGGAAAGTTCAAGAAGAAGATAAAGTAGCTGCCTTGATTGCTGCAGGTTATGATAATGGATATGAAGGAGAAGCGTATGCAACTGTTTCAGGTCAAAACTCAAACAACTCTGTACGTATTCCAAATAGCTTTTTCAAAGCATTATCTGAAGACGGTAACTGGGAATTAAAAGCACGTACCGATGGTCGTGTAATGAAATCTGTTCCAGCAAGAGAAGTATGGGAGCAAATCGCGAACGCTGCATGGCGTTGTGCAGATCCTGGTACACAATATGATACCACTATCAACGAGTGGCATACTTGTCCAAAGGGCGGCCGTATCAATGCATCTAACCCATGTTCTGAATACATGTTCTTAGACAATACTGCATGTAACTTGGCTTCTGTTAACTTAAGAAAATTCTTTAACGAATCTGATAATTCATTTGACGTTGAAGGTTTTGAATATACAACAAGATTATGGCAGACTGTTTTAGAAGTCTCTATTTTAATGGCGCAGTTCCCTTCTAAAGAAGTAGCACAATTATCTTACGATTACAGAACGACAGGTTTAGGTTTTGCGAACTTAGGTTCTATGTTGATGGTAAGTGGTATCGCTTATGATAGTGAAGAAGCACGTGGTATTGCTGGTGCAATCACTGCAATCATGACTGGTATAGCGTATAAGACATCTGCAGAGATGGCTTCCTTCTTAGGTGCATTTGATAGATACCAAGAAAACAAGGAAGATATGTTACGTGTTATGCGTAACCACCGTGCCGCTGCTTATGATGCAGAAGATGCCTATGTGGGTCTTGAAATTAAGCCACAAGGTATTAAAGCACAATTCACACCTGACTACTTATTAAAAGCTGCAACAAAGGCTTGGGATGATGCAGTTAAATTAGGAGAAAAATATGGTTACAGAAATGCGCAAACAACTGTTATCGCACCAACTGGAACAATTGGTTTAGTAATGGATTGCGATACAACAGGTGTTGAACCAGATTTTGCATTGGTTAAGTTCAAAAAATTATCTGGTGGTGGATACTTCAAAATCATCAACCAATCTGTACCTCAAGCATTAAAGAATTTAGGCTATACACAAAAGCAAAACGATGCGATCGTCAACTTTGCAGTGGGTCATGCAAGCTTCGAAGGTGCGCCGCATATCAATAACAAGAGCTTATTGGCTAAAGGTTTCACACAAGAAGAAATTGATAAATTAAATGGTGCAGCTAAATCTGCATTTGAAATTGGATTCATCTTTAATCGTTTCACTTTAGGTGATGCTTGTTTAACAAGATTAGGATTCAAGGAAGAAGTATTTGCAGACTGGAGCTTTAGTTTATTAGAAGCTTTAGGATTTAGCGAAGATCAAATTGACGAAGCAAATGATTATGTATGTGGTACCATGACTGTAGAAGGTGCACCAGCATTGAAGGACGAGCATTTGTCTATCTTTGATTGTGCTAACAAAAACGGCAAAAAAGGTGTTAGATACATTCATGCGCACGGACATATTAGAATGATGGCAGCATGTCAACCATTCTTATCTGGAGCGATTTCTAAAACAATTAACCTTCCACACGAGGCTACAGTAGCTGAAATTGCAGATTCTTATTTAATGAGTTGGCAATTAGGTTTAAAGGCGAATGCAATTTATCGTGATGGATCTAAGTTAAGCCAGCCATTGTCTACAAAATCTGATAAGAAAACGAAAACAGATAGTGCTGAAGCAGAAGTTGAAGAAGTAGCTACTTCTCAAATGGTAGACTTAAGCAATTTAACTGTAGACGAATTATTGGAAGAAGTACAAAAGAGAATGACCACTTCAACCGATACGGTATTGAAGCGTCAATTATCTCGTATTGTTGAGCGCAAATCCTTACCAGCTAAGCGTCGTGGCTTTACACAAAAAGCACGCATTGGTGGTCAAGTATTGTTCTTAAGAACAGGAGAATACAATGACGGCACTGTTGGTGAATTATTCATTGACTTGGCAAAAGAAGGTTCAACCCTTCGTAGCTTAATGAACTGTTTCGCTATCTCTATCTCTGTAGGTTTACAATATGGTGTGCCTTTAGAAGAGTTTGTTGACAAGTTTGTATTCACAAAATTTGAACCATCAGGTATGGTGGATCATCCAAATATTAAAACAACCACGTCTATTGTGGACTTCATCTTCCGTGCCTTAGCTTATGAATATTTAGGCAGAACAGATTTAGTACATGTATTAGACAAGCCTACAGTGGAGAACTTAGGAGAGGAGGGAGATATCACCCTTGTGGGAAAGCCTGAATTGAGTAGCATTCGCGTAACTGCTCCGGCTACTCAAGTGACTGCTGCAAAAGCAAATGTGGTAGCAGCTGTCAACGAAGGTGGTTCAATGGACAATATTACTGCAGCAGCAAAGAGCATGCAAAGCGATGCGCCTGCTTGTAGCACTTGTGGACATATCACTATTCGTAGCGGTACTTGTTACAAATGCTTGAACTGCGGAACAAGTATGGGATGTAGTTGATTTTTTGTGAATTTTTATAAAATATAAAATTCACAAAAACATCCTCTTATGATTTTAATCCCCACCTCGTAAACGGGTGGGGATTATTGTTTTCCATCCATAATTTTTTTATAATTCCCACCTCGTAAACGGGTGGGGATTATTGTTCCAAAACATTCCTGTAAAAAATATCCATCCATAGATAAAATCAAGTAAATTCATAGTTCAAATTATCACTAGAAAAACGATTCTTTTATGTCTGATTTTCAAGTTAAAGTAGCACCAAAAACATATGACGCAGTCATAGTGGGTTCTGGTGCTGGTGGTGGAATGGCTGCATATGTTTTAGCAAAAGCCGGATTGAAAGTATGCTTACTAGAAGCAGGTCCAGATTTTGATCCTGCAAAGCATTCTTCTCAAATGAAAAATCCTTGGGAATCACCTCGTCGTGGAGCCAGTACAAAAATGAGACCCTTCGGCGATTTTGATGCCTCTTTCTGGGGCTGGGAAATAGAGGGCGAGCCTTATACGCAAACAAAAGGTGCCGATCATTTTGATTGGTGGAGAGCAAGAATGGTGGGCGGAAGAACCAATCACTGGGGACGTATTTCATTAAGATTTGGTCCTAAAGATTTTAAAAGAAAAAGCATCGACGGATTAGGAGATGATTGGCCAATTGGGTACGAAGATGTAAAACCTTATTATGATAAAATAGATCAGTTGATTGGTGTGTACGGAACAAATGAAGGTTTAGAGAATGATCCAGATGGCATTTTCTTACCACCTCCAAAACCAAGACTACACGAACTAATGTTTAAGAAAGCAGCTACTGGCATTAATATCCCAGTGATCCCTTCTCGCTTATCTATTTTAACTAAAAAAATTAATGACGAGCGCGGTGCTTGTTTTTATTGTGGTCAGTGTAATCGTTCTTGTAAAGTATATGGTGATTTTTCTTCTTCATCTGTCTTGGTGAAACCAGCAGTGATGACAGGGAATGTAGATATGATTACAGGAGCGATGGCGCGTGAAGTATTGACAGACAATGAAGGAAAAGCAAAAGGTATTTCTTACGTGAACAAAATGGATAAGCAAGAATATCAGGTCAATGCCAAAGTGGTGATCCTTGGCGCAAGCACTTGTGAGACCGCACGTTTGTTGTTAAATTCTAAATCACAAAAACATCCAAATGGTTTGGCCAATAGTTCTGGTGTGGTAGGTCATTATTTACATGATTCCACCGGTGCTGCATTGGGTGGGGTGATTCCAAATTTAATGGGTCGTAAGCGATACAACGAAGATGGTGTTGGAGGTATGCACGTGTATACTCCATGGTGGTTAGACAATAAAAAATTAGATTTTCCACGTGGTTACCATATTGAATATTGGGGCGGCATGAGTCAACCTGGTTATGGTTTTGGTATGGGCACCCAAGGATTGAATGGCAAATTCCAAGTAAACGGAAAAACCAAAGAAGAAGGTGGATATGGCAGTTCATTAAAAGAAGATGTACGTTTCTTTTATGGTGCGAGTGTAGGTATGGGCGGTCGTGGAGAAGCAGTGCCTCGTTTTGAAAACCATTGTAAGATAGACCCAGATGTAGTAGATAAATATGGTATTCCAGTTTTGAATTTTAATTGTAAGAATTCAGAATATGAAATCAAGCAAGCAAAACACATGAAAGAAACATTCCGTGAGATCATGCACGAAATGGGCGCTGTCATTACATGGGGTGATCAGGATGATGCCACTAATAATTATGGTTTATCTAATCCTGGAAATATCATTCACGAAGCAGGCACAGTGCGTATGGGTTCGGATAAAAAAACCGCACCATTAAACGCATGGGGACAAGCGCATGATTGTAAGAATTTATTTTGCGTAGATGGTTCTGTATTTACGTCTCAAGCAGACAAGAATATCACTTGGACCATTTTGGCATTGTCAATGCGTACATCGGAATACATTTTGGATCAGTTACAAAAACAAAATATTTAATTTAAAATACCATGGACAGAAGAAAATCCATTAAAGCATTAATCCTAGGAACAGTTTCTGCAGGCGTTGTAATACAAGCTTGTAAAAGCGAGAAGACAACTGTTTCAGAATTTAATTTGGATGATAGAATGCAGGAAGAAAAAGATTATTTGGTGAAAGTCAACGCTGAACCTACCTTCTTTGATGAGCATGAAATGGCTACCATCACTGTATTAGGAGATATCATTATGCCAAAAGATGAAACCAGTGGTTCTGCTTCCGAAGCGAAAGTGCCAGAATTTATTGAATTCATTGTAAAAGATATGCCGGAGCATCAAGTGCCAGTGAGAGGAGGATTAAGGTGGTTGGACTTGCATAGTTTCAATAAGCATGGAAAATCTTTTGTGAGCTGCACAAGCGCACAACAAATAGGTATCGTAGATGAGATTGCTTACCCTAAAAAAGCAAAGCCAGAAGTAGCACAGGGTGTCAGCTTTTTCAATAAAATGAGAGACTTAGTCACTACGGGTTATTATACTTCAGAGATCGGCGTAAAAGACCTTGGCTATATGGGGAATGTACCCAATCAATGGCAGGGTGTACCTGATGATGTGTTGAAGCATCATGGATTAGCTTATACTGAGAAGGAACTCAAAGAATGCATTTAAATAATATAAAAGCCCTTTATTTTTTGAATGGGGTTTTATATTATTTAAATTAGAAAATATACCTATCCCTAGGCTCTCGCTCGCTTTGCTCGAACGTTCGCTACGGAATAGTATATTTTCTAATTAATTCTAAAAAGAATATAAAAAAGGCCCCAATATATTGGGGCCTTTTTTATTAAATCAATCTACGCTATTGTACTTCCTGCAGCGATTGCTTCGCTCGGGCTCACAAAGTATAATTTTCCTGCAGCGTCTTCGGCCATTAAGATCATGCCCTTGCTTTCGATTCCGCGCATTTTTCTTGGCGCTAAATTGGCAACAATAGTCACTTGCTTACCTACAATCTCTTCTGGTTTAAAATGCATAGCAATACCTGATAGGATGGTCCTTTGTTCAAATCCCAGGTCTACTAATAGTTCCAATAATTTATCCGCTTTTTCTACTTTCTTGGCTTCAATGATCGTACCTACGCGTAAATCTATCTTACCAAAATCATCAAACACGATTTCTGGTTTTAAGCTATTGTCTTTTGCAGGTTCGATGTTTGTATTTTCCATAGTTGTTTTTTTAGCAGCTACATTGGCTTGTAATTGAGCTAATTCAGCATCAATTTCTTCGTTCTCTATTTTTCTAAAAAGTAATTCAGGTGCGCGTAAGGAGTAACCTACTTTTAATAAATCAAATTTCCCTGCGTTCTCCCATTCTAACATTTTGTCTACCACTTTCATCATGTAACACATTTTCTTGGCAGTAAATGGAATGAAAGGTTGTGCAAGAATGGCTAGATTAGCACACAATTGTAAACAGGCATGCATGGTGTTGTCGATGATCTTTTGTGCATCTGGATTTTGCTCCAATGTCTTAGCCACAATCCATGGCTCCTGCTTTTGCATGTATTGGTTACCTTTTCTAGCAAGGTCAATCAACTCAAATTGTGCTTCTCTGAATTTATATTGCTCTAATAAATTCGTGATCTTTTCTTTAGATACTTTCACAGCTTCCATCATGCCCTTAAAGCTATCTGTAGCATTGTCGCTTGCCGCTTCTGCTGCAATTAAATCGGTATGAAAAGGAGGCACTTTACCATTACATAATTTATGCATCAAGACCCAAGTCCTATTCACAAAATTCGCGAAGATGCTTACCAATTCTCCATTGACAGATTCTTGAAAACCTTTCCATGTAAATTCACTATCCTTAGATTCAGGTGCAATAGAAGTTAAATAAAAACGCAAGCTATCTGCAAGTCCATCTCCACCATTATCTTTCTTAATCCACTTTTTAATGTAATCATCCATCTCGATACTCCATCCTCTCGAAGTACTCATTTTATCGCCTTCTAAATTCATGAACTCGTTGGCAGGTACATTCTCTGGTAAAATATGTCCATTCAATTTCAACATCACAGGGAAGATGATGCAATGGAATACAATATTGTCTTTACCAATAAAGTGAACCAACTTAGTATCCTTATCATTCCAATAAGGTGTCCAATCTTTATTGTTATTTAATGCCCATTGTTTAGTTGCACTAATATAACCAATGGGTGCGTCAAACCAAACGTATAATACTTTTCCTTCACCACCTGGAACAGGTACCTTAATGCCCCAATCTAAATCACGGGTGACCGCTCTTGCTTGCAAACCGCCGTCAATCCAGCTTTTACACTGACCCACTACTGCAGGTCGCCAATCATTTGCATGTTCTTTTAAAATCCATTCACGTAAAAAATCTTCGTGTCTATTTAAAGGCAGGTACCAATGCGATGTTTCTTTTTTAATGGGTGCTTGACCACTCAATGTACTCACCGGATTGATCAATTCTTCGGGACTCAAAGTCTTTCCACATTTTTCACATTGATCTCCGTAGGCTTCTTTATGACCACAACTTGGGCAAGTGCCCTTGATATACCGGTCTGCTAAAAAAGTACTGGTGGCTTCGTCAAAATATTGTTCCGAGGTTTTTATTTCTAAGTCCCCTTTTGCTTCTAAGTTTTTAAAAAATTCAGATGCAGTGGCATGGTGCAAAGGGTCGCTTGTTCTATGATAAATATCAAAGGCAATCCCTAAGTCCTTAAAATTTTGCTCAATGATGGGATGGTATTTGTCTATGATTGCTTGAGCAGTGGTACCTTCTTTGGTTGCCTGTATAGGAATAGCTGTTCCATGCTCGTCGCTTCCACATACAAAAACAACGTCTCTTTGTTGCGCTTTTAAATAACGAACATAAATGTCGGCTGGTAAATAAGCACCCGCTAAATGGCCAATATGCTTTAAACCATTTGCATAAGGAAGTGCTGCTGTAATCAAATATCTTTTAGGCGTGTTCATTGCAGCAAAAGTACTTAATATTGTGGTATGATTCAACCTCCTCAACTCGCGCCCGGTAACACCATTGGCATTCTTTGTCCAGCGGGTGCAATTCCATTAGAAAAAGTGACTATTTGTGCGCAAGTCCTTGAGTCATGGGGTTATCAGGTGCGCATTGGAAAGACAGTAGGCACTCAGTTTGGTCATTTTGCTGCATCCGATTTAGACCGACAAAATGAATTGCAGTCCATGATGGACGACCCCGAAATTCATGCAATTTTATGTGCCCGTGGGGGATATGGATTGAGTAGAATTATTTCAGAATTAAACTTTACAAAAATCAAAGCCCATCCTAAATGGGTGATTGGTTTTAGCGATATTACCATCTTACATGCTGCCTTGCAAAAGCAGGGTATTCAAAGTATTCACGGTCCTATGTCGGCAGGATTTGGGAAAGGAGATGCCGGTTTACCTTATATCATGGCTTTAAAGCAAATGTTGGAGGGAGCGGCGCTGCCGGTGGAAGCAAAAGCCCATCCAGCCAATTTATTAGGCCATTCAGAAGGCAACTTGGTGGGGGGAAATTTATGCTTGATGACCCATTTAATTGGGGGTGAAAATCAATTGGATACAAAAGGTAAAATTTTATGCTTCGAGGACGTTGGGGAGTATCATTATAACGTAGATCGCATGCTAATACAATGCAAAAACGCAGGTTTGTTGGATGGATTAGCGGGTCTTGTGGTTGGGGGTTTTACAGAAATGAAAGACGAGGCAGCAGAATTTGGAGAAACAGTAATAGATATGATCCTAAGAATAACCAAGGGGGCCAATTATCCAATTTGCTTTGATTTCCCAATCAGCCACGATTTAAACAATATGCCCGTTCAATTAGGGGCTACCTACCAGTTAGCAGTTACCGAAAATGCAACTGTTTTAACAAAAATCTAAAGCCTACGATACATTAATACATTAAATTTGTATTCTAAAATTGTATCTCATGCTAAAATCATTTTTATCTTTTGTCGCTTTTATTTTGGCAGGCCTTCAGGGCGTTGCAGCACAATCTTATGTGATGTCTGGTATCCAAAAGACAGATAAGGGCCAGATGCAATACGAAGTTTTAGGAAAAGTAGAAGGTCGTTATTGGATATACAAAAACAACGAGGGCGTCTCAACCATTGCGCAGTATAATGATCAAATGCAATTGGTGCAACAAAACGATTTAGTTTTCTTGCCAAAAAAATTAAACGCGATTGAGTTTGTTACAAAATCAAATAGGGTGTACGCCTTTTATCAATTTCAAGCAGCAACTACAGTGTATGCGATGGTAGCGGAGTTAGATGAAAAAGGACAACTCGTTGGTACGCCAGTAATAGTAGATACGGCAGAAAAAATCCGACCAGGATCAAATGCTAAAGTATTTAATTTAATAGAAAGTCAGGATCGTTCAAAATTACTTTTCTTCAGCGTCAACACTACCAATGCAGCTTCCATCAAAATAAAAACGATGGCATTGTCTACGCCATTTGCTATGCTGAACGAAGCTAAAATCAGTATTAATTCACAAAATAAAAAAAGTCAATTATCTGATTTTGCACTAGACAATAAAGGCAATTTATTTTGCTTAAGAAACGCGGAACAACCAAATGCAGCGCCAGTTGTAAGTTTATTGTATATGGCTGCAGATGGCTCTGAAGTGATTGAAACACCGATTGTAAATAATAGCTTGGTCTTAGATGATATTCGTTTGAAAATTAATAATGCTAACGGAACTGTAATCGTTAATTCATTTTATGCCACTGAAAAGAAGGGTAATATTGAAGGCATGTATACTTTTATCTGGGACATCGCTAAAAAGCAAAATAGTATTAGCAATGCGAGTCGTTTCACAGATGCATTGAGAGATGCGGTAACTGATAAAAGAAATTTAAAGAATGCGTTTGATGATTTTTATTTTGATCAAGTGCAGCCGAATGCAGACGGCGGTTTTACTATTATTGCAGAAGCTGCAAGAACAAACTCCAATAGAAATATTTTTTCAAGATGGGATTTTTTCTGGGGCGGTCCATTTTACAACCCTTTTATATTTAATTATTGGAATCGACCATTTGGATTTTATCCTTGGGGAAGACTTGGATGGGGTATGATGGGCCCATGGGGATTAGGAGGAGGCTGGGGTTGGGGTGGCATGGGTATGATGGGACCATGGGGTGGCTGGGGTATCATGGGTCCTTGGGGTTGGAATAGTTGGATGATGAATCCATTTGCTAATTTTGGATATCCGTCTGTTACTTATTCTGCAGGCAAAGTAGCCATCTTAAATTTTGATGCAAATGCAAATATTCAATCTGTAAAAACAATTGACAAACAACAATCCGACCTGAATGTAGATCAGTTCATTGGATATGGTCAAATCAATAATGCTGATGGTACCAATTTCCTATATTATCAAAAATCAAAAGGCGTTAAACAATTGGTACACCAACAATTGAGTGCGTCTGGCACGATCGTCAAGGGTAATCCAATCATGATCAATGAAAAGCAAGTGGAGTGGATGCCAAGGTCATTAAAGCAAGTGGGTGAAAAAGAAGCCATCCTGCCTTATCAATCAAAAGGAAAATTAGGGTTTGCTAAAATCACGATTCAGTAAGCATGGTTTTTTTATTTAGAGATAGGTCCGATATCAATGTGCTTTTTTTAGTACTATTAAGTGTTGCAGTGCATTTTCATTTTTTTTTGGAACCACCAATTGTGATTGCGAATCCAACGGATGGGTTACTAGCTTATCTTTTATTTCACTATGTAAAACCTTTGCCGCCTTTAGCGCTCATAGTCATTTTTCATTTGATTGTGATTGTGCAAGCACTGAGATTGAATATATTAGTGAGTCGATTTAAGATGTTTCAACAGGTGAGTTATTTACCAGCATTTACTTTTGTTGTCTTAACCGCTTTGTTTCCTTTTTGGGATGCCATTAGTTCTGGTTTAATTGCGAATGCTTTTATCATTTGGATCTTAGTCAAGTTGAATCGATTGTACGATCAGACGCAGCCCAAAACACTAGAATTTAATATTGGAATGATTGTTGGATGTTCCATTTTATTATACGAGCCAATTGCGATATTGATACCGGTAGTTATTTTTGCATTAGCCATCATAAGACCCTTTAGATTGACAGAATGGTTGGTTTTGATCATGGGCATTGTATTACCCTTTTACTTTATTTTCACCTATGTTTTTTTAACAGATTCTGCTGCAGCTTTCACTGCATTTTTACCCAAATTAGATTGGGAAAATCCTTTGGCTGCATTGGATGCTAAATCGATTATTGCTTTATCCTTTATGGGCCTTCAATTGTTAATTGGACTCTACTTTTGGCAGGATCAACAAAATCGCTTTATTATTCAGGTAAGAAAATACTGGGGCGTGATGTTACTGACCTTGGTGGTGACTTTTTTCCAGCCTATTATCTTTTCTTCGCAAGCTTTATATGCTTCTGCAATTGTGATCGCCCCATTGGCAAGTTTCATTAGTTTTTGTTACGCAGGCCCTAAACAATTAATGATTCCCAATATCTTTTTTTGGATTTCGGCGGGTTTGATTGTGTATAACCACCTTTTTTAGGTGTAGAATTTGCAATATTTAGCAAAGCATATTTAAGTACCTTTGTAGTTCAATTTTACTCAACTTTTTAAGCTTACTACTATGAAATTTGGCGTATTGGTTTTCCCTGGTTCAAACTGTGATAGAGACATGCAAGATGCATTAGAAAAGGACCTTGGTTTTGAAGTTCAAATGCTTTGGCATAAGGATAGTGATTTATCTCATTTCAATACAGAAGATTGTATTGTTCTGCCAGGTGGATTCTCCTATGGTGATTATTTACGTTGTGGCGCGATTGCAAAATTTAGTCCAATGATGCAATCAGTCATTGAATTTGCAAATAAAGGTGGTAAAGTATTGGGCGTATGCAATGGCTTTCAAATTTTATGTGAATCAGGCTTATTGCCTGGTGCATTATTACAAAATGCCAATCAGCAGTTTATTTGTAAAAATGTATTTATAAAATCCGAGAATAGTGGTCCATTGCAAATTCCAATTGCACATGGCGAAGGAAGGTACTTTGCAGATGAGGTTACTTTGGCTAGTTTAGAGAAAAATAATCAAATCATTTTCCGCTACTGTGATAAAGATGGCAAGATTGGAGGGGATGCGAATCCAAATGGTGCCATTCATGATATTGCTGGTATTTGTAATGCAGGTAGAAATGTTTTTGGCATGATGCCACATCCAGAAAGGGCAACCAATCCACTATTGAACAATACGGATGGTGTTCAGGTATTTGAATTATTGGGTTTATTGAAAACGGCAGCGGCTTTATAATTTGAATTAAAATCAAACAGATGAAAAAAATATTTCTTGGTTTATGCTTATTGGCTTTCGCTTTTCAAAGTCAAGCTCAAAAATTAGCGCCAGTAAAATGGGCTTATCAAGCAGTGAAGACAGGAGAGAAGCAGTACAATATCATTATTACTGCAAACGTGGATGCGCCTTGGCATATCTATTCTCAATTTGTAAAAAAAGGACCAGTTCCTACTACGCTGCAGTTTGCTAAAAATCCATTGGTTGTTTTAAATGGCAGCACAAAGGAAGTTGGTAAATTAGAAAAGAAATTCGATAATAATTTTGGAGCTGTTATTGGTTCTTTTGGCGGTAAAGTACAATTTATACAGGCGGTTACTTTAAAAGTAAACACCAAGACTAAGTTGACTGGGACCATTGAGTATATGGTTTGCAATGAGGAAAGATGTTTACCTCCAACCAAACAAAGTTTTGAAGTGGATATTCAATAACAAGCCAAACCTTATACATGCGTAATTTACTTTTGACATTTATAGCGCTATTCTTAACTGCATCACAATTAAAAGCACAAGCAGATAGTATTGCAAAAGCAACAGTGAACATCACAGCTAAGAATGATTCTGTATATGCGATACAAGTAACTGTTCAAGTTCAAGCTGGCTGGAAAATCTATGATGCCAATGCAGAAGGAGTAGAAGCACCTAATTTAAAATTTACTTTAGAAACAGCGGTAGCTGTTAATCCACCAAACTATTCAGTAGATGCTCAAGCACAAAAAGATGTATTGTTTGGAAATGCAAAAGTTTTCACAGGACAATTTGAAATCACAGAAGATATTGTGATTCATGGTTTTCAACCAGATAGTTTAAAAGGGGTAGTGGTGTTAAGTGCAGGAAAGGAATCCTCGTTTTATGTAATTGAATTACCTATTGCAATGCCTTTAGCCAATGGACAAAAAGGTACTCAGTTCAATATCTTACTTCCTGAGTCGGCGCGCAATGCACCTGAAAATGCTTGTGGAGAAACGACATCAAGTGCCAATACGGATAGCGGTGCATGGGGTGTATTCTTTTTAGGATTCTTGGGCGGGTTGATTGCACTAGTTACGCCATGTGTATTTCCAATGATACCTGTAACGGTGTCTTTTTTCACTAAAAGGTCTAAGACAAGAAAACAAGGTATACAAAATGGATTGATCTATGGATTGAGCATTTTCTTGATTTATGTATTGGCTAGTGTGCCATTTCATATTGCGGGGAATGTGCAACCAGAAATTTTTAATAGCATTTCTACCAACGCATGGTTGAATATTGCATTCTTTGCCATCTTCATTTTCTTTTCAATTTCTTTCTTTGGTTATTTTGAAATTAGTTTGCCTTCGGGTATTGCCAATAAAGCCGACGCTAAAAGTGGCTTAGGTAGTTTAGGTGGTATTTTTTTCATGGCCATCACTTTAGCGATTGTTTCCTTTTCTTGCACAGGACCAATACTAGGTACCTTATTAGTAGGCTCATTGCAAGGAGGTGCCTGGGCCTTAACGCAAGGCATGGCTGGGTTTGGATTGGCTTTAGCTTTACCATTTACTTTATTTGCCATCTTCCCACAATGGCTTCAGAGCTTACCAAAATCTGGAGGCTGGTTGGATACAGTGAAAAAAGTATTGGCCTTTGTTGAATTGGCATTGGCATTTAAATTTTTATCGAATGCAGATTTAGTGCAACATTGGGGACTATTAAAAAGAGAAGTCTTTATTGGTATATGGATTTTAATTAGCCTTGGTTTGTCTGCCTATCTATTTGGTTTCTTATTGTTACCACATGATGTAAAAGGACAAAAGATTGCTTTAGGCCGAAAATTGTTTGGTGGACTTGCTTTAGGTTTTGCATTGTATTTAGGAGCAGGATTGATGCCTCAAAATGCCAATAATTTAAAATTATTAAGTGGCTTCCCACCTCCAACGCATTATAGTCTATTTGCATCTGATAGTTCAAGTCATGGTTTAAAAGCCGATGTAGTCAATGACTATACCAAAGCATTGGCGATGGCGAAGGCGCAACAAAAACCAATCTTAATTGACTTTACTGGTTGGGCTTGTGTGAATTGTAGAAAAATGGAAGAGCAAGTATGGACAGATCCTGTGGTGCAAAAGTTCATTCTAGAAAATTATATTTTACTATCCTTATATGTAGATGATCGAGCAAATTTACCAGTAGCAGAACGTTTTGTATACACAACACAAGGTGGTCAACAAAAGCAAATTAATACCGTGGCAGATTTATGGGCGACTTTTGAGACCGAGAATTTTAATCAGTCTTCACAGCCTTTATATGTTGTATTGAGTCCAGATCAAGTATTGCAATCCAATCCAATTGGATACACCCCAGATATTCAACAATACCTTGAATGGTTAAAGTGCAGCGCGAAGAAAAAATAACTACATCGTCATCCCGCGCTCATTCATCATTTTTCTTAAGTTAATCAAGCCATAACGCATTCTTCCTAAAGCGGTATTGATACTGCAGTTGGTCAAAGTCGCAATTTCTTTAAAACTAAAATTGGCATAGTGTCTTAACACAATAATCTCTCTTTGTTCCTCTGGTAATAAGTCAACTAGTTCTTGAATATTTTTATGCGTTTGTGCACGGGTCATTTTGTAATCGGCAGAATGATCGGTATGCTTTATCACTTCAAAAATATCTTGGTCATCGCTTGTTTTAATAACAGGTGTGCGTTTCACTTTTCTAAAATGGTCAACACAAAAATTGTGTGAAATTCTTAAAGCCCAAGGAAGAAACTTGCCTTCTTCGGCATATTTTCTTTGCTTTAAGTTGTCAATGATTTTAATAAAAATTTCTTGAATTAAATCTTCGGCTAAATAGCTGTCTTTTACCATAAATAAAATGGTGTTGAAGATTTTTTCTTGATAACGATCTATCAAGGCATCGAAAGCACGGGTATTGCCTCCTTGGAAAGATTGGATCAATTCGTTGTCTGTCAGTTCAACTACTTTGTTCATGTTTGTTTTTTATAGGTTGTTCTTAGGTCGGGTAGTAGGTGCTACCGCTGGATTATTTAGGAAAATTACTCGCTTATTGTACCCATATTGCAAATGTGGGAAACAAGAATTTTGTTTCAAGGATATCCACATTGTATTATTTACAATAATATTAAGCTGGAAGACAACCAAATAGGTCCTGTTGGTGTTATTTTTGTAGTATGGCTGTAACTAAGAAAGTGCTGGATAAAACGGAACGAAATCACATCGAAGTGGTGGGTGCAAGGGTGCATAACCTAAAGAATGTATCTGTGGAGTTTCCTAGGAACCAATTGATTGTGGTGACAGGGGTTTCTGGTAGCGGAAAGTCTTCTTTGACCATTGATACCCTCTTTGCCGAGGGGCAAAGACGCTATGCAGAAAGTTTATCCTCCTATGCCAGACAGTTTATGTCTAGAATGGGTAAGCCGGATGTGGATTATATCAAGGGTTTATGTCCAGCCATCGCTATTGAGCAAAAAGTGACTACCCGTACCCCAAGAAGTACGGTGGGAAGTATGACCGAAATTTATGAGTACCTAAGGGTCTTATTTGCCAGGATTGGTAAAACCTATTCCCCTATTAGCGGTCAAGAAGTAAAAAAACAAGATGTACAAGATGTGCTGTCCTTTATTGAAAAAGGGAAGCAAGGAGATAAAATGGTCTTATTGGTTTTTTTTAAGCAGCATGCCAAAAGAGATATCCAAGAGGAATTGAATATCCTCATGCAAAAAGGATTTGCTCGTATTTATTTGAGAGCAGCAAAAACCCCGCCAGCCATTGTAAGAATCGAAGATGCATTGAACTGGACGAAGAAAGAACTGCAACAAAATATAAAAGACAAGGAAGTTTATATTTTAATTGATCGTGTGGTAGTGAAAAAATTTGAGGAAGACGATCTGCATCGATTGACAGACTCTATTGGTACTGCATTTTACGAAGGAGAGGGGATTGTTTGGGTAGAACAAAATGAAACAAAATTAGTCAGCTATAATAACAAGTTTACTTTAGACGGCATTGAGTTTGATGAACCAAGTCCTAATTTATTTTCATTCAATAATCCATATGGTGCTTGTCCTACCTGCGAAGGCTATAGTCAAGTGCTAGGGATCGATGCCAACTTGGTCATCCCAAATCCACACTTATCGGTGTATGATGGCGCTGTGGCTCCATGGAAGGGCGAAAAACTTTCTTGGTGGAAGGATCAATTTGTGAAAGAAGCAGGTAAGGAAGGATTTCCGATTCATCAACCCATTCTAAAATTAACGAAAGCACAACTACAACAACTTTGGAAAGGTGTTGGTAAAGCATATGGCATCGATGATTTTTTTAAAGATGTAGAAGCGCATTTATATAAAGTACAGTTTCGTGTTTTGTTAAGCAGGTATCGAGGCCGAACAGATTGTTCAGAATGTCAAGGATACCGATTGCGCAAAGAAGCGTTGTATGTAAAAATCGCAGATCAACATATTGGACAATTATGTACCATGCCAGTGCAGGATTTACAAGTTTGGTTTCAACAATTAAAATTAAGCACCACAGATACAGTGATTGCAAAGCGTGTGTTGATGGAGATTGAACAACGCATACAAACATTAATGGATGTGGGTTTAGGCTATTTAACTTTAAGTCGTTTAGCGAATAGTTTGAGTGGAGGAGAGAGTCAACGTATACAGTTAACTAGATGCTTGGGAAGTAATTTAACCAACTCATTATATATATTAGATGAGCCTTCTATAGGATTGCATTCAAGAGATACGGAGCGTTTGATAAAGGTATTGCAAAACCTAAGAGACCTTGGGAATACAGTGGTGGTGGTAGAGCACGATGAACAGATTATGCGTGAATCAGATCATATTATTGATATGGGTCCTTTGGCGGCGCATTTAGGTGGAGAAGTAGTTGCCGTTGGGAATGCAGCAAAGTTGATGAAAGATAAAAATAGTTTAACGGGTAAATATTTAAACGGCACTTTATCTATTCCAATTCCTGCAAAAACAAGATCTGCAAAACATACCATACAATTAGAAGGGGCCTTCTTACACAATTTAAAAAATATTGATGTGCAATTTCCTCTACAGTGTATGACGGTGGTGTCGGGCGTGAGTGGAAGCGGAAAAACAACATTGGTAAAGCAGGTATTGTACAATGCACTATTAGATGCAAAACAATTACCAACTGAAATGAAGGGCGGATTTTCTACCATTAAAGGCGACTTGCATTTGTTTGATCAAATAGAAATGGTGGATCAAAATCCAATTGGCAAATCATCCCGAAGTAATCCTGTCACTTATATTAAAGCCTACGATGCTATTAGAGATATTTATTCCAAGCAGGCCTTATCAAAAATAAGAGGATTCTTGCCAAAACATTTTTCATTCAATGTAGACGGTGGAAGATGTGATACTTGTAAAGGAGAAGGAGAACAATTGGTAGAAATGCAATTCTTGGCAGACGTGCATTTAGTATGTGAGGATTGTGGCGGAAAAAGATTTAAAGAAGCAGTTTTAGAAGTACAGTATAAAGGAAAAAGCATCCACGATGTATTAGAGATGAGTGTGGATGAAGCCATTGCATTTTTCAGCGAAGAAAAAAATATTGTTTTAGCAATAAGTCCATTACAAGAAGTAGGGTTGGGATATGTGAAGCTAGGACAAAGCAGTAGCACCTTAAGTGGTGGAGAAGCGCAGAGAGTTAAGCTAGCTAGTTTCTTGGGCAAGGGTAAAGCCAGTAGTAAGATGTTATTCATATTTGATGAGCCAACCACGGGTTTACATTTTCATGATATCCATAAATTATTAAAAGCTTTTAATGCTTTAATCGATCAAGGACATTCTTTGATTGTTGTGGAGCACAATACCGATATCATTAAGTCCGCAGACTGGGTGATTGACATGGGTCCAGAAGCAGGTGTCAATGGAGGCAACGTAGTATACGCAGGTGTACCGTCTGGATTGGCCAAATGCAAGGCTTCTCAGACTGGGAAGTACTTAGGATAAATTCTATGTAACTTATTTAAAATCAATTGATTAGGAAATTTATTTTGCTAGTTTGTATTTTCTTTTATTATTTTTGTTGTAACTAAAAAATAGTTGCAATTTTGTATGACAAAGAAAGATAAACTACTAGAAAGATTTTTTGCACTGCCTAAGGACTTTACTTACAATGAATTAAAAACAATGTTAAGTGGATTAGGATACGTAGAACACCACTTAGGTAAAACCTCTGGATCAAGAGTATTATTTTTTAATGAAAAAATAGGTCATGAAATTAAAATTCACAAACCGCATCCAGGGAATATCATTAAACCATACTTGATGAAGTATATCTATGAAAATTTAAAAGAAAGAATTTTATGAAAAATACATTAAACTATAAAGGCTTTATCGGATCTGTAAATTATTCAGATGAAGATCAGGTTTTATATGGCAAAATTGAAGGGATAAACGATTTGGTTACTTATGAGTCGACTGAAGTAGGCGATTTAATTAAACAATTTAAGATTTCAGTAGATGAGTATATTGAGAGCTGTAAACATTTTAATAAGCCATTACTAAAAAGTTTTAAGGGATCATTTAACGTTCGTATTAAGCCTGAAGTTCACCAAAAGGCGGCAATGCTCGCCACTATGAAAGGAATTAGCCTAAATCAATTGGTACAAAAAGCTATTGAGAAGGAATTAGAAGTGGCTTAAAAAAATAATTTCATATTTTTTGGCTAACTAAGAAATTAGTTATAATATTGACTAAGAAATTAGTTATAATGCCAAAAATGAAGGATATGAAAAAATTGACACAAGCCGAAGAACAAATTATGCAAGCCTTATGGTCCCTAGATCAGGGTGGCTATATCAAAGACATTTTGGAAGCATTGGATGCACCAAAGCCACATCATAATACGGTGGCAACCTTACTTAAAATTTTAGTAGAAAAGGAGTTTGTAGGGATTCAAAATCCCAATAGGAATAATTTTTACCATCCATTGATAAGTAAATCTGCGTATTCTGGTAAAAGAATTGAAGGTTTAACTGAAAATTATTTTGAAGGTTCATATGCCAATGTGGTTTCTTTTTTGGTAGATAAAAAACAAATGTCAATTGAGGATTTGGAATTGCTTTTACAACAACTTAAAAACAAACGCAATGACTAGTCAAACTATTTCTAAAACAAATTAGCTAATTTATCTAATCCTATCTGCGCTCTTCACTAATTTCTCGTCCTGATAAATTTTGTAACAAGCAACCAATTGCAACACTGGAATTAAAAATAAACTAGCAGAGGCAAGCGTGAAGCCGCCGCCTGGATGTGCTTTAACGATGGTATAAATAAAATAACCAATCAATCCAGAAAGTAAAAAATTTACAAGGGTTACTTTTAATTGCAGCATGCGATTACCGTATAAAAAAATACTGATAAAAGATAAACAAGCGCTAAAAGCCAAACTGATTAAAGTGCTGTATTGAGCAGCGCCGTTTATTTCCAAAGCATTGGGCTGAGGTGTATAATAAAATGGAAATTTTAAGATAAAGAATGCAGCTGCGCTAGCAATCAATAACCATAGGGTTTGTATTCTTTGTATCATAGCTTAAAGTTAGCCAATAATTATCCTAATTCAGGATACAATACAAATTGCTCCATGAATTGGTTTACTTCTTTCCTTGTGTTGGCCAATACAGTTTCGTTGTCTGCGTTCATTAAAGCGGTATCAATTGCATCTACAACAAATGGAATATGCCCTTCGTTCATGCCTCTTGTTGTAATAGCTGCTACCCCAAAACGGATACCAGATGTAACAAAAGCAGACTTATCATCATAAGGCACCATATTTTTATTCGCAGTGATATCTGCTATGCCAAGCACTTGTTCTGCTTTTTTACCACTGATATTTTTGTTTCTTAAATCAATCAACATTAAATGATTGTCTGTTCCACCGCTGATTATTTCATAGCCTTTTGCTACAAAAGCTGCTGCCATGGTTCTCGCATTTGTTTGTACTTGCTTTTGATACACCATAAATTCATCGGATAGTATTTCTCCAAATGCAATTGCTTTTGCTGCAATCACATGCTCTAATGGGCCACCTTGTGTACCCGGGAAAACCGCCATATCAATTACATTGGACCATAATCTTAAATTACCTTTCATGTCTTTTAATCCCAAAGTATTCTCGCCGTCTTTTGCCATCATGATCACACCACCTCTTGGTCCGCGCAATGTTTTGTGTGTTGTAGAAGTTACAAAATGACAATGGTTGAAAGGAGAACTTAATAATCCTTTTGCAATTAATCCAGCAGGGTGTGCGATATCTGCTAATACAAATGCACCCACTTCGTCTGCTACTTTACGAATGCGTGCGTAATCTATATCTCTACTATATGCACTAGCGCCACAAATAATTAATTTAGGCTTATGCGTTCTTGCTTGACTTTCTAACATCTCATAATCAATCAATCCAGTTTCTTTCACTACACCGTAAAAATGCGGGGTATATGTTTTACCAGAAAAGTTCACCGCACTACCATGTGTTAAATGACCGCCCATGCTTAAGTCTAAACCTAATATAGCGTCGCCATTTTTTAAGATGGCCAACATCACAGCGGCATTGGCTTGCGCCCCACTATGTGGTTGCACATTGGCATATTCTAATCCAAAAATTTCTTTTAAACGATCTATCGCTAATTGCTCCGTTTTATCTACAATCTCACATCCACCATAATACCTTTTTCCAGGGTACCCTTCCGCATATTTATTGGTCATCACACAGCCTGTGGCTTGCATCACTTGTAAGCTTGTAAAGTTCTCAGATGCAATCAATTCTATACCACGTCTTTGACGTGCTAATTCTTGGTTGATGATATCAAAAACAAGGGTATCTCTTTTCATAAGGCGCTGTTTATAAGGTGCAAAATTAATTTATTATTAAGTTGCTCCAAAGCTTTCTAACAAGAGTTTTAGGCTGAATATCCACATTTGTTGAGTGTTTTATAATATTCCTATCTTTGAGGGGATATAATGGCATGAAATAAGCGTTTTTTGCTATTTTTATCCTCCCCTAAACAATAACTAAATGAAGGCGATTATACCGGTTGCAGGCGCAGGAGCAAAACTAAGACCACATACCTATACACAGCCTAAGGCGTTGATTCCTATAGCAGGTAAAACCATCTTGAGTTTTATTGTCGATCAATTAAAGGCCGAAGGGATTGATGAGTTCATTTTTGTAGTGGGCTACTTGGGAGAGAAAATCCAACATTATGTAGAGCAGACCTATCCTAATTTGAAAACCCATTTTGTGTATCAGACCGATCGTCAGGGAACAGCCCATGCGATTCAATTGGCGCAAGATATTGTGGGTGGTGATGAAGTTTTTATTGCCTTAGGTGATACCATTTGTGAATACGATATTAAAGAAGTTTTAGAAAGTCCTACGAGTATGTTGGGCGTTCAAAAAGTAGATGATCCAAGACAATTTGGAGTTGTAGAAATGAATGAGGATGGACTCATTGAACATGTTGTTGAGAAACCGTCGATTCCAAAAAGTAACAATGCATTGGTAGGATTATATAAAATTAAAGAGTCTGCTATTTTATTTGAATGCTTTCAAAAATTAGTAAACGAGAATATTAAATCTAACGATGAATATAATTTAACGGATGCGTTGGATTGCATGATCAAAAAAGGTGTACAGTTTAAATCCTTTAAAGTAAAGAATTGGTTTGATTGTGGTAAAAAAGAAACTTTGCTAGAAACTAATGCCATGTTGCTTAAGAAGTCTGGAGGCTATGCCATTAATCCGGAATTATACACCAATAGCATCATCATTGCGCCAGTGAGTATTGCAGATGGATGTGTTATAGAAAATTCAATTATTGGGCCACATGTTACAATAGGCAATAACACAACAATTAGAAGTTCGATTGTGAAAGATAGCATCATTGGTTCTTACACTGCTTTGGATGAAGTGGTATTAGACAATTCACTAATCGGAAGCGATGCTGCAGTGAAGGGCATGAGCCGTACATTAAATATTGGCGACAACACTGAAATTGATTTCGGATAATTCAAATGAGTTTAAAATAAACTCATTTTATTTCTGCAGGTACATCGAATTCGCTTGCGCTACACAAGTAATCACTAAATCATTGATACAAACATGCGCAGGGGTGTTGGCCACATACCAAACGGTGTCTGCAATATCTTCTGCCATTAATGGCGTATATCCAGTATACACTGCATTTGCTTTTTCTGCATCTCCTTTAAATCGAACCACAGAAAATTCAGTATCTGCTGCGCCTGGATGGATGGCGGTAACTTTAATTTGATAAGGTAGTAAGTCAATTCTTTGTGCTTTGCTAATTGCATCTACTGCATGCTTAGAGGCACAATACACATTGCCGTCTTTATAGACTTCTTTCCCAGCCGTGCTTCCAATATTAATGATATGTCCTTTTTCTTTGATGAGCATTGGTAGGACTGCTTTAGAAGCATATAATAAACCCTTCACATTGGTATCAATCATGGTTTCCCAGTCTTCCAAATTGGCGTTTTCAAAAGAATCCCTGCCTAAGGCAAGGCCAGCATTGTTCACCAATATATTAATTGCTTGCCATTCGGTAGGTAAGTTTTGTAAGTTGTCAAAAACGGCTTTTTTATCTTGTACATCAAAGTTGAGGCATAATGTCTTGACGCCGTAGTTTGCTTCGAGTGCTTTAGCTAATGCTTCTAATTTTTCTTTTCTGCGTCCAGTTATTATGACGTTCCAACCGCCTGCTGCAAATTTTGTAGCAGTTGCTTTTCCAAATCCTGAACTTGCTCCCGTAATTAAAATGATTTTTGACATCGGATTGTAGTTATTATATAATTTATTTAAAGTGCATCTTTATCACCAACTAACATTTTTTTAATAAATTGGTTCACTAAATCGGTTGCTTCAAGCATGCCCATATGGCCCACTTCTTTTAGCACCAAACTGTTGGATGAAGGTAGTAATTTAATTTGTTCTAAACTGTCTTGTATCGTCACTGCAAGGTCTGCTTCTCCTGCAATCATCCATACAGGGATTCTATGTTGTTGCAGCAAATGGGTCATTGCTTTTCGGTTCCGCATGGCAAACACAAATTGTATCATCGCTTCTTGGCTAATACCTAATCCGCTATCAATGACATTTTGAATGGCTGCAGGGTTGACTTTTTTAAATGCATCACCAAATAAATTGGGTGTAGCAGTTTCAAGGTATTTAGAGACGCCCCATTCTTGAATAAACTCGGCCACTTTCATCCTACTTGTTTTTTTCGCCTCGTTGTCCTCGTAAGTAGTAGAATGGAATAATAATAAACCTTGCACATGGTTCACATAGTAATCTGCAAAGGATAAGCCAATATAGCCGCCCATACTATGTCCTACAATAAAATATTGATCAATGTTTAAATGATGCATTAAATCGTGTAGCACTTCAACATACATTCGGATGCTAGGTGCTTGGCTATGGTGCAAGGCCAATGGTTTGCAATGCACTCCAGGTAAATTTGGTGCAATGACTCTATAATGGATGGATAAAAATTCAATTTGATTTTTCCAGATACCATGGTCTTCGCCAAAGCCATGAATGAGTAGGATAGTTTGATCGCCTTTGCCCTCATCAAAATATGCAAGCTGATCTATTCCGTAATGATAATACTGAGGGGTTAGCTTAATTGAATTTTGCATCCCTTCCTCTTTTTATAAGACTAATTAAGCGGTAATTCAATAGTAAAGAAACTATCATTAATAGATACACAGAACTAGAAAATGATTGAGGAAGCCAGTAGCTGACTACAATAAGTCCAATAGCAGCAATAAAGAAGATGCGACCTAGATAGCCTGCCCAAATTGGCTTCATAAAATAAAGTATAAAAGCAATAAAATAGAATGGATGAATCCATGCAATATTAAAATTGTCATGGCATGCCGTGTGTTTTGAAAACACACTCATGTACACCAATAACAATCCACCTAGTCCAAAAATAAATAATAAAGAAACATCAATCATTTTAGCAGCAATCACGGCCCATCTCGCATTCCACCTACCTACAAATAAATACAGGATAATTAAACCAACAATATAATAGATTGGATCTGTAGGTTTCGTTGGTGTCGTTTTTGTGAATTCATAATTCTGAGTCGATTCAATATGGCTTGTTTGAGCTGCTAGTTGATCAAATAATAAATCTGGTAAGAAGCCTGCCTGTATTGCAGTTGGCGCTTTGTCTGATACTGCCCCTAATAATACATCTATCCCTAATCCAATCCAAGGAATCCCTTGTTGATAAGGCGCTTCTACCACATGGGTTCTATAGCTTTTAATAGTAGATGGAGGAACTTGATTACTTGCAAATTGATAAAATCCATCTTTTACTCTTGTAGTACAATTATCTGTAATGAAATTATATAAGTAATAACGATTATTACCTTCTAAATTTTTTAGTAAGGCATTTTGCCAATTTATTTTTTCTGCATCTGTTAAAATCAATACTTGTTCTTTGATGCTTCGGCCATAGTATTGGTATTCTAAAATAAAATTCTGAAAGTTATCTGCCGATAAAAAATAATTCAAATTACCTTTTACAAATTCAACTAAAAAATTAGGGGTATTAAAATCGAATGTGCCAAAATTGAATACGATATCTGTTTGCTTGGCTGAGTCAATGATTCTAATGGCAGTGTGTCCCCAAGCAGTATACACATCTTCCCCTGGTGCGCATGTTAAAATACTAATTTGTAATGCCGCTTTGGTGCTATCCTGTGCAGCGAGTCTATTGGATGTAAACAATCCGAACAATAACAATAGTGGGAGTAAACAAAGTTTACGCATTGTGTTGATTTATTCGTGTAGACTTATTTTCTGCTATAGTTTGGCGATTCTTTAGTGATATCAATATCGTGTGCATGGCTTTCTCTCATACCAGCATTGGTGATTTGAACGAATGTGGCATTTTGCAAATCTTTTACAGTTTTTGCACCACAGTAACCCATACCTGCTTTTAATCCACCCACAAATTGATAAATGATTTCTCCTAATGTGCCTTTGTAAGCAACGCGACCTTCAATCCCTTCTGGTACAAACTTTTTAGCGTCTGCATCTTCTTGGAAATAACGATCACCACTTCCTTGAGACATGGCGCCGATGCTTCCCATACCACGGTATCCTTTGAATTTTCTGCCTTCGTATATAATTGTTTCGCCAGGACTTTCTTCGGTACCTGCAAAAATACTGCCCATCATTACGCAATTGGCTCCAGCTGCAATTGCTTTGACCATATCGCCTGTATAACGAATACCACCGTCAGCAATAATTGGAATATTTTTTCCTTTGAGTGCTTTAGCTGCTTCCATGATGGCTGTTAATTGAGGTACACCTGCACCTGCTACAATTCTTGTTGTACAAATAGAGCCTGGTCCAATTCCAACTTTTACTGCATCTGCACCAGCGGCTGCCAATGCCAATGCACCTTGACCTGTAGCAATATTACCTGCAATGACCGGTAAGTTTTTAAAATTTTTCTTGATCAATTTTAAGGCTTCAATCACACCCTTGCTATGACCATGAGCACTATCCAATGAAACGATATCCACGCCAACACTTTGTAAAGCTGCTGCACGATCCAACACATCTTTTGTAATACCTAAAGCGGCACCGACTAATAAACGACCAATGCTATCTTTAGCTGCATTCGGGAATGCGGTAACTTGTAAAATATCTCTGTAAGTAATTAAGCCAATTAATTTTCCTTGTTTGTTGACAACAGGTAATTTTTCAATTTTATACTGGCGTAATATTTTTTCTGCTTTCTTTAAATCTGTTCCTTCTGGTGCAATGATTAATTTTTCACTAGTCATCACTTCGCTTACTTTTCTTTTACGATCGGTCTCAAAGCGTAAGTCACGGTTGGTGAGGATGCCCACTAATTTGTGGTTTTTGTCAACAATAGGAATACCGCCAATTTTATTGTCACGCATTAGGTTCAATGCATCACCAATGGTTGCAGTCACTTCTAAAGTGATGGGATCTACAATCATGCCACTCTCGCTACGCTTTACTTTACGCACTTGTTCTGCTTGGCGTTCGATAGACATGTTTTTGTGAAGGATACCAATGCCACCTTCTCTTGCAAGTGCGATTGCTAATTGTGCTTCGGTCACTGTATCCATTGCAGCAGACAAAACTGGCACATGCAATTTGATATGCTTAGTCAATTGTGCGTGGATATTTACTTCGGAAGGGAGGACTTCGGAATAGGCAGGCATAAGTAATACATCATCAAATGTCAAGCCTTGTCCAAAAATGCGGGAGGTAGAATTTCTTGTTGCCATAGGCAAAGATAGTGCAAGCCCATATTTGGGCAAAATCCTTTTTTAGCGGATACTATAGAATGCCCCTCCATGGGGGAGGATGAGCCCGTTTAATTCGAGGGTAAGTAAATGCGTGGAAAGCAGGCCTATATTGAGATTGAACAGATTGGCGAGTTGGTCCTGGTGGATGGGGCTTTGCTTAGTAATGATGGCTAAAATTTCTTGGCAAATAGGGGTAAGATCAAAGGCAAGGGGCTTTTGGATAGGCGTATTAGAGGCAGGAACCGCCCAGCCCAGGCTTTCTAATAATTGGGTGGGGTTTTGGTACAATTGAGCCGTATTTGACCGAATGAGTGCCAGGCAACCCGAACTTTTTTGGTCTGTTATCTTACCCGGCACAGCGAAGACTTCTCTATTATAGCCTCTTGCAAGCCCGGCCGTAATCATACTTCCGCCCTGCACTTGAGATTCAATCACGATGGTGGCATCGGTCATGCCTGCCACAATTCGATTGCGTTTTGGAAATTGAAAAGCAAGTGGTTGGGTATTGCTAATGTTTTCTGAAAGGATGCCACCCATCTCCATCATTTTATTTGCTAGGCGATGATGCTGAGCTGGGTAGATGTTATCCAATCCTGTTGCAATCACGCCCCAATTTGGGATTTTTAATTGACATGCTTTTTCATGCACCATGCCATCAATGCCCAATGCCAAACCACTGACCACACCCAAATTTAAATGTTGTATGCCTTCGAGTAATTCTTGAATCACCCTGTCTGCATACATGGTGTTGTTTCTTGTTCCAACAATACTAATTAAATAAGGAAGGTTCCATTTTTTTGATCCTTTTGAAAACAAGATAGTGGGCGCATCTTCACATTGAAACAAACGATTTGGATAAGCCGCGTCTTCAAAGCAAGTTGTTTCAATACTTAATTGAGTGATGGTGGATAGTTCTTCTGAGGCTGCTTTTAAAGGCCAGGGGGATAGGAGGCTTTCGATAGATTTTAATTCAAGCTCCATCAAAGCTCCTCCGCCTTGTTTACATGCATTGTAAATGGACATCGCAGAGCCAAATACATGGATTAATTTTTTTCGTTCATATAAATTGATGCGAGGTAATTGTGAAAAAGCAATGGCATATAAAAGGGATGGATTCATTGCTTGAAAATCCGAATTAAATCAAATCAATATTTAAGTATAAATACGTGAATTAAATTCAAAAAAGTAATTTGTATATAATTCAATGCGCGATAGGGATACGATTATCTAAGCATGATTTTACTTAAGTGTAATGGTAAAACTAGTTCTTCTATTTTTAGCTCTACCAGCTGCAGTATTGTTATCTGCGATTGGCATAGTAGCCCCCAATCCCATGCGCTGTATACGATTAGCGGCAATGCCTTTTTGTTGTAAGTAATCCCCAATGGCGTTGGCTCTTTGTAAAGAAAGTAAATTATTTTGTGCAGATGTACCTGTATTATCTGTATGCCCTTCTATCAAAATTTGAGCATTCAAAGTTGTTTTTAAATAACTAACTAAAGCGTCTAACTCAACGCTAGATATGGTTTGTAAAACTGCCGAACTGGTTTCAAAATACACTTGGTTAAATGTTTTTGTAAATATTTTTTCGATTGGCGTCAATGCAAAATCAAATGTTTTTCCAGCCATTAATTTTACGCTATCTATTGGAAGGATGCTGCTCAAATAATCATGACCTGGGCTATTTATTTTTAAACCTAAGCTATCAAAATAGGGTAGCGCTAATAAAAATTGCCCCATACTGTCAATTTGCATTTCCATCATTGGATAACCAGAAGCTGGGTCAACTATTTGCAATGCTGCAGCAATGGATTTTCTTGTCTTTGCATCTATAATTTGTCCTTTGATATACCATGTTTTAAAGGCCCTTGTATTTTCTGCTAAAGTAATTTTATAAATATCCAATTCACCTCTACTGTCTGCTCTATCACTCGCAATATAAGCAGTAGCGCCATTACTTGCAACAGCAATACTACCTTCATTGTCATAAGTATTGATAGGATACCCTAGATTAACGGGTGTGGTCCAGTTGCCATCAATTTTTTTTCTTGACATATAAATATCTGATCCTCCAAATCCAGCACGCCCATTGCTTGAAAAATAAAAACTTTGATTATCGGCATGGATGAATGGTGTTTGGTCGTCTCCTTTTGTATTGATGGATGGTCCAAGGTTGATGGCTTCTTCCCAATATCCTTTTTCATTTTTATACGCTACATAAATATCAATGGCACCGTATCCGCCGGGACGATTGCTAGCAAAATAAATAGCGTTGCCGTCGGCTGCAATACTTGGTGCGCTATCCCAGTAATCACTGTTGATATTTTGTCCTAAATTTTTTGGCTTTGACCAGCCCCAAGGACTGCGCTGCACTCTATAAATATCATATCGTCCATAACCTTGTTCTGCATAGTCGGCAGCGTAGTATAATGTTTGCAGGTCTGCACTCAAACTCATACTCCCTTTTTTTGCAGCAAAATTTAAAGTATCTGATAATGGAATCGCAGCAGAAAATCCATTCATACCCATACTGCTGGTATAAAAATCCTCTCTATTTAAATTCAGCCTGCGCATAAATAAAAATAAACTGTCTTGGATGCTCACAGTTGGAAAATATTCGGATGCAGGAGAGTTAATACTATCGCCCATATTGTGAATGCTAATTTCGGGCGCATTTTTTTCTGACATGGCAAATTGACAAACTTCGTACAATGCCGTTGCTTTTTCCTTTAAATAATCTGGTAAACTGTTTTTGCTAATATATGGCTCAAGCAGTTTATAAGCAGCGTCATATTGTCCAAGACTAGCTAATGCAATGCCTTGTTTAACTATGAAAGGCATAGCCGCGGCACTATCTATTTTTTTAATTTGAAAATAATATTGACTGGCTTTTTGAAAATCTTTTTGATCATGATGCACCAGAAACAACGCAATAGCAGGATCTAGATATTGACTGTCTTTTGAAAAGGCAAGTTTAAATTGCTCAATTGCTTTTTCTTTATCACTACTACCTAGTGCGCGTAAACCAGCTTCATAATTTTGTGCTGCTTGTTTGGTCTGTCCTAATACAATATTGGTGCAACATACAATGCAACATAATAAAAGTGCAAAACCTTTTTGGTATCGTAATATAAAATACATCTGTAATAAAGATAGGATAAGTCCTTAAATGAATTAAGGAACTTGGATATACTTATGTAATTGTGCACTCAATTCCCAGCTTGGGTTGGACTTAATGTATTCAATGACTAATGGCGTCATGGCATCAGACTTCTCCCACTCTGGTTGGAGGTATTTTTTGCAATCCGTATTAACATCATTTACAAAAGAATTAGCCCAGTCAAAATCAGATTTGTTAAATACAACCACTTTTAATTCGTCCGCAGCTTTTATAGATTCTGCTAAAGGCGCTTTAAATTTTTTGGGAGACAAACAAACCCAATCCCAAGAGCCACTCATAGGGCTTGATCCAGAAGTTTCAATATGTGTTTGAAATCCTGCCGCTCTTAAAGCAGTCGTTAAAGGATCCAATTGGTGCAATAAAGGTTCACCACCAGTAACAATGGCAATACGGCTTGGATGCGCAGTTGCAGCAGACACAATTTCTTGTACAGATAATTCTGGGTGCTTACTCGCATCCCAACTGTCTTTTACATCACACCAAACACAACCCACATCACATCCGGCCAAGCGAATAAAAAACGCAGCTTTGCCCTGATGATAGCCTTCACCTTGTAAAGAATAAAAAAGTTCCATTACTGGATAAGAAGGAATATTGCTCAATGTATTTATTTAAATGATTTATAAACCTTGGTAGGCTTTCATTGTATTTTTTAATAAGCCTGCGATGGTCATTAAGCCAACGCCACCTGGAACAGGTGTTACTGCCGATGCGACTGTAATGGCAGATGCATAATTTACATCTCCCTTAATTCTAAAACCTTTTGCTGCAGTGGCGTCTGCAACCCTAGTGATACCTACGTCAATAATCACAGCGCCTGGCTTGATCATGCTCGCGTCTATAAAATCAGGCATACCCACCGCTACAACTAGAATGTCTGCTTTGGAACAGATTTCAATCAGGTCTTCTTTTGGTGTGTATCTATGGCAACAAGTCACCGTACAATTGCCTTGTGGATGATCTGAGCTTAATAAAATACTCATTGGTCTGCCCACAATATTACTGCGGCCAATTACGACAGCACGTTTTCCTTTTGTCTCAATTTTAAAATGCTCAAACATCAGCAGCACACCATAAGGCGTTGCAGGAATAAATGTATTGAGCCCTTGCACCAGTCTACCCACATTGGAAGGATGAAATCCATCTACATCTTTTTTGGGATTAATTGCTTCAATGACTTTAGCGTCGTCAATATGTTTAGGTAGGGGCAATTGCACTAAAATACCATCTACATTTTCGTTGGTATTCAATGCTTCAATCTGCGCTAATAATTCAGCCTCTGTTACGGACGCTTCAAAACGGAAAAGAGAAGATCCAAATCCGGTCTCTTCGCAGTTTCTTACTTTACTTGCCACATAAGTTTCGCTAGCACCATCATTGCCCACCAAAATGGCCGCTAAATGTGGCGTTCTTTTACCCGCAGCCTTTAATGCTGAAGTTTGCTCTAATAAGCTTGCCTTGACTGCCGCTGAGGATATTTTTCCGTCTAATACTAACATGGCGCAAATTTAGTTCTTTTTAAGATTCGTTCCCTCGTATCTTTGGACTCTTAATTTAGATTATGGAACAAAACCCGAACCAACCTTTAAATATCGAAATCTCCGAGGAGATTGCAGAAGGTACTTATGCCAACTTGGCTATTATTACGCATAGCAATGCAGAGTTTGTGATTGATTTTGTAAATGTGATGCCAGGCACCCCTAAGAGCAAAGTAAAGTCTCGTGTGATTTTAACACCGATGCATGCCAAACGTTTTATGAAAGCCATGGTCGAAAACATTGAAAGATATGAAGCTGCGCATGGCCCAATTGGAGACATGGAGCAAATTGAGATCCCAATGAATTTTGGCGGTCCAACTGCTCAGGCCTAGTTTTTAGATATTTATTAAAGAGCGGCTACCAGTTAGGATGCTGTTCGGCATAGCTATAATAGCCCTCTGAGCTGACGATTAAATGATCGATTAATTTAATGTCAAAAAGTGCAGCCCCTTTTTTGATTTTTTCAGTCAGGGTATCATCCATCTTGCTGGGTTTTAATTGCCCACTTGGATGATTGTGGCAGATGATAAAACCTGTGGCGCCGTGACTAATCACCAGTTTAAAAACAATCCTTGGATCGGCCACTGTGCCGGTAATACCACCCTCACTTAATACCTCCTCGTGGATGATTTTATTTGCTTGATTTAACAATAGCAACATAAATACTTCACGTTGTTCAAACTGCAATCTATTTTTAAGATGCGAGGCCACATCACGGCTATGATGGATGGTGGCTTGCTTGTCCATTAAATCAATCCTTCTGGAACCTAGTTCTATAGCGGCTAAGATCCGCACTGCTTTGACCTTTCCAATTCCTTTAATTTTTAGATTCACGATATCCCGCACACTATAAGCAGCAAATTTTTTCAGGCTATTGTCTGTGGTAGCAAGTAAGCTCCTGGCTAATTCAACTGCATTTTGTGTAGCTGTGCCATGTTGAATTAGAATGGCTAAAAGTTCTACATCGCTTAAATGGTCGGCGCCCTTGGTACTAAATTTATAGATGGGTTGATCTTGTTCCGCCCAAAGTCGGATATTGCTAGCTTGCATAAACAATTTTATCCAAATATATTTTTAATACAACTGCTAATTCTGCGTACAAATACCGGCTTCTTGCAGGCAGTTGTGCATAACTTGACTTTTTGTTGAAAATTTACATCATAATAGCCAAAAATATGTGCACGATATCAATACCTTTGAAGCACATTTTACCCTTATGAATCCTTCAGTTAAAATTTTCGCGGGCAACGGCTCGCAGGCGCTAGCCGAAAAAATTGCTCAACGTTTTGGTGCCCCCATTGGTAAAATAAATATCCAAAAATTTAGCGACGGTGAATTCCAACCTATCTTTTTGGAAAGTATCAGAGGGGACTATGTTTTTTTAGTGCAGAGCACTTATGCACCAACCGATAATTTAATGGAATTATTGATGATGATTGATGCAGCTAAAAGAGCGAGTGCTTATAAAATCATTGCAGTTGTTCCTTATTATGGTTTTGCTAGACAAGATCGAAAAGACAAACCCCGTGTGGCGATTGGCGCAAAATTAATTGCAACATTACTAGAAGCAGCAGGCGCTAATAGGGTTATTACAATGGACTTACACGCGGCACAAATTCAAGGCTTCTTTGATGTGCCAGTAGACCACTTAGACAGCTCAGCTATTTTCATCCCTTATATAGAATCACTTAATTTACAGAACTTGGCTTTTGCAGCACCGGACGTAGGAAGTACCAACCGTGTGCGTGAAGTAGCTAATTATTTTAATGCAGAAATGGTGATCTGTGATAAGCACAGAAAACGTGCCAATGAGATTGCAAGCATGGTGGTGATTGGAGATGTGACTGGAAAGGATATCGTGATCATAGATGATATCTGTGACACCGGAGGGACTTTGGTCAAAGCAGCAGCCTTATTAAAAGAGAAAGGCGCAAGAACGGTCCGCGCATTGATTACCCATCCAGTTTTAAGTGGCAAAGCCTACGAGAACATCGACAGCTCTGTTTTAGAAGAACTGGTGGTATGCGATACCATTCCTTTGAAACAGGAGTCAAATAAAATCAAGGTCTTGACCGTAGCCGACTTGTTTGCAATTGCGATTCGCAATGCCTATGAAAATAAGAGTATTACCAGCCTATTTGTACATTCACAATTGAAGGCTAGAAATCAGTAATAGACTGATTTTCAATAGAATATAAATAATTAGGAGCAACTTTGGTTGCTTCTTTTTATTTCATTACCTTTGCCGTCCATATTTAAAATTTAAACCATGAAGACAATTACAATCGAAGGACACTTGAGGACCGAGTCTGGCAAAAAAGCCGCCCGCCAAATCCGCTCTCAAGAAAACGTGCCAGCTGTAATTTACGGGGGTGCTACAGAAGTGAACTTTTATGCTTCTGCAAAGGCTTTTAAGCCTTTAGTGTACACAAGTGAATTCTTAATCGCTGAAGTTACTATTGACGGTAAAAAATACAGAAGTATTTTGAAAGATCTACAATTTGACAAAGTATCTGATTTATTATTACACGTTGACTTATTAGAGTTAGTGGATGATAAGAAAGTCGTAGCTACTTTACCATTGAAATTTGTTGGAGCATCTGTTGGTGTGAAAGCAGGCGGTAAATTAGTTTCTAAAGTAAAGGCGGTTAAAGTGAAAGCTTATCCAAAAGACTTAAGAGAATTTATCGAATTAGATATCACTAATTTAGAATTGAACGCAAACTTACGTATCGAAGATATTAAAGTACCAAACATGGAGATCATGAACTCTCCGCGTATACCGGTTGCTTCTGTAGTAATGACACGTCAATTAAAACAAGAAGAATCAGAGGCTGCAAAAGCAGATAAGAAATAATTCAAATTCATTTGAATATCAAAACCCTCTGAGCAATCAGGGGGTTTGTTTTTATTGTACTTTTACTCCAAGAAATCACATGTCAAAATTTTTACTCATAGGCTTAGGGAATGTAGGTGCAGAATATGCGCATACCCGTCATAATATTGGGTTTGACGTATTGGACGCTTTTGTCATCAAGCATGGTGGCTTTTTCAAAGTAGACCGATTGGCCGAAGTGGCTGAGGTTAAATGGAAAGGCAAAACCTTTATATGTGTAAAGCCAACTACTTTCATGAACCTGAGTGGTAAGGCTTTTAAGTACTGGATGGATAAAGAAAAAATTATCTTGGAAAACACCTTAACGATAGTGGATGATTTAGCATTGCCTACTTCAAAACTTCGTTTGCGTGCATCGGGTTCAGATGCAGGACACAATGGTTTAAAAGATATTCAACTAACATTGGGAACAGACGCTTATCCTAAATTAAGATTTGGTATTGGGAATGATTTTGCAAAGGGACAACAAGTGGATTTTGTTTTAGGAAGATGGGCTCAAGGAGAAAGAAAATTGATTGACATCAAAATAGAAAAATCGGTAGAAGTTATAGAGTCATTTGCTACAATAGGATTATCAAGAACCATGACCTTCGCCAATGGATTAGACATAAAAGTAGATTAAACATATTGTTATGAGTATATTTTGTATTGGACGTAATTATGTAGCGCATGCACACGAGTTGGGAAACGAAGTACCTACATCGGCGATTATATTTATGAAGCCAGATACGGCATTATTAGCTGCAGGGGAAAATTTTACTATTCCAAGTTTTACCAACGATTTACATTTTGAAGGAGAACTGGTATTGCGTGTAAGTAAGAAAGGAAAAAATTTAAGCGAGGCACATCCTAACGGTATCCCTGTAATTGAATATTGCGATGCTATTACAGTGGGTATAGATTTTACAGCGAGAGATGTACAGAATAAATTAAAAGAGAAGGGCTTGCCTTGGGAAAAAGCAAAGGCATTTGACAATGCTGCAATTTTAGGAGAGTGGCATCCTTTAACTTCAGAAATTTTAGCTAATCCGATTCATTACACTTTATCTAAAAACGGAACCACTGTTCAAACAGGGGATTCAAGTTTAATGATCTTTCCATTGGACAAGATTTTAGCTGGCATCACAGAGTATTTTACCATCTACCCTGGGGACTTAATTTATACAGGAACACCAGCTGGTGTTGGCCCAACCGCGAAGGGGGATGTATTTGAAGGATTTTTTGAAGGACAATCCGTATTTAGTCTTAAAGTGAACCCATAAATTCAAAAAATTTAAGTAGTTTTGCCACCCCTTAAAAGGGGTAATAATCATTCGGCGAGGTAGCTCAGTTGGTTAGAGCACAGGATTCATAACCCTGAGGTCACGAGTTCAAATCTCGTTCTCGCTACATGAAAATCAAGGACTTACGTTAAATCGTGGGTCCTTTTCTGTTTCTGCGTGAGGTTTGCGTGAGGTTTTGCGTGAGATTTTTGATTATAGTCAAACATTTGAAAGAAAACTTACTAAGATTATTTGCTTCTAATAATTTGTGTTTTGTTAGTTAAGTTCAATTGTTCTATATTTTTCCTTATTTCATAAAATCAATTCCCAAATACATAATTTTTAAGAAAATCAGGAATCTAGCTTTGCGGCATGAAATTTTTTAAACAAAAAAATGTTTTACTATTTATTATAACAGTGAGCTTGAATCAAAATATAAAGGCTCAAACGATCAAAGTTCAAAAAGATAGTACGCATTGGCACAATTTAAAAGATGTGACCATTATTGGCCGAAATAGTAAAAGCGATTATCAACAATTACCTGAAATTGTAGGCACCAATATCTATGCAGGAAAGAAAAATACTTTGATCGTACTTGAAAATGTACAGGGCAATATATCAAATAATACCATGCGTCAAGTATTGGCAAAAGTACCAGGTATTCATATCTGGGAAAGTGACCCAAGTGGAATACAAATTGGTATAGCTGCTAGAGGTTTGAGTCCTAATAGAAGTTGGGAGTTTAATGTCAGACAAAATGGTTACGATATCGCTGCAGATCCATTTGGGTATCCAGAGGCTTATTACAATCCCCAACTTCAATCAGTTCAAAGAATTGAGATTGTGAGAGGACAAGGTGCACTTCAATATGGGCCACAATTTGGTGGAATGGTGAACTATATCTTGAAAAATGGAAGTGAAATGAATCAACCATTTGAATTCGAAACCCAACAAACTATTGGAAGCAATGGTTTATTAAATAGTTACAATGCTATTGGCGGTAAAAATGGGAAAGTCAACTATTATTCATTTTATGATCAAAGAAATGGTGAAGGCTGGAGAAATAATAGTCAATTTTTTTCAAAAGCTGGATTTGGTTCTATTACTTATCATTTCACCAAGCAACTTTCACTTAGTTTCGAGTTAATGCATTCTCATACTAGAAGTCAACAGCCTGGAGGTTTAACAGATGCTCAGATTAAACAATATGCACAACAAAGTTTTAGGAGCAGGAATTGGATGGATATCAAATGGACCACACCGGCAATCGCAATTCAATTTGAAATCAATGACCATAGTCGTTGGAATACAAAAATTTTCGGAACCATCGGCGACCGAAATAGTGTTGGATTCTTACAACCTATTAATGTGAATGATAGTATCAATGCATTAACAAGCCAATTTAACAATCGGCTTGTTAATATAGATCAATATAGAAATTATGGACTTGAGAGTAGAATCATCACTGATTATACTACTGGGAAAGTGAAAAATACCATTTCAGCTGGCATCAGACTTTACACAGGCAACACCCACAGGTTAGCAGAAGGAAAAGGAACTACTAAATCAAACTATGATGTAAGTATCGAAGGACTATATCCAAGAGACATTCGTTTTAAATCAAATAATGCTGCTGCATTTATTGAAAATATTTTTAGAGTTTCTGAAAAACTCTATTTTATTCCAGGTATCAGGTATGAATGGCTAGAAGGTGCAGCATCCGGAAGCAATGGATTTAACTCAACTGGCGCGTCTATTAACCTTCAAAGTATTACAAGAAACAGAAGTTTTATTTTGGGTGGAATTGGTTCAGAGTATCATTTAACAAGGAACACCGAATTGTATGCAAATTTTTCTCAGGCATACAGACCCATTCAATTTGCAAATCTACAAGCACCCCCAACAACCGATTTGGTTGA
>Ga0222712_10000219_pt1 | contig 82334 bp, 66 predicted proteins | sample C33_657DmetaG_FD_165043 | JGI IMG/M metagenome (GOLD analysis project Ga0222712, IMG submission 165043) | Estuarine water microbial communities from San Francisco Bay, California, United States - C33_657D | ecosystem: Environmental > Aquatic > Marine > Unclassified | place: USA: California... | reverse complement strand
GGCTTTTCAATTTGTGAAACCACAAAATAAAATGTGGCGGCGACTTACTCTCCCACCTTTTACGGCAGTACCATCAGCTTTATAGGGCTTAACTTCTCTGTTCGGAATGGGAAGAGGTGGGACCCCTACAATATAGCCACCTAATCTTATGCTTCGCAAGTAAACAGTTGTCAGTAGTTAGTGGTCAGTTTCCGAACATATCCCATACTTAATTAACTACTCTGCACTTACAGCATTTTATTTCTTTAATAATAACCGGTTTCTTTTAATCAACAACCATAAATCTGATTGCTGACTACTGTCAACTGACTACTATTATATAAATAACATAATAATATAGCAAGAAAAAAAAAGAGAGAAAGCATACGGGCAATTAGTACTACTCGGCTGAACATGTTACCATGCGTACACCTGTAGCCTATCGACGTCGTAGTCTTCGACAGCCCTTAAAAGAAAACTCATCTTGAAGTGGGTTTCGTGCTTAGATGCCTTCAGCGCTTATCCCTTCCAAGCATAGCTACTCTGCGATGCAGCTGGCGCCACAACAGATTCACCAGGGGCTTGTCCAAATCGGTCCTCTCGTACTAGATTCAGATCTTCTCAATTTTCTAACGCCCATCATAGATAGAGACCGAACTGTCTTGCGACGTTCTGAACCCAGCTCGCGTGCCACTTTAATGGGCGAACAGCCCAACCCTTGGGACCTTCTCCAGCCCCAGGATGTGACGAGCCGACATCGAGGTGCCAAACCTCCCCGTCGATATGAGCTCTTGGGGGAGATCAGCCTGTTATCCCCGGCGTACCTTTTATCCTATGAGCGATGGCCCTTCCATACAGAACCACCGGATCACTATATCCTACTTTCGTACCTGCTCGACATGTCCGTCTTGCAGTCAAGCACCCTTATGCTATTGCGCTCTACGCACGGTTACCAAGCGTGCTGAGGGTACCTTTGAAAGCCTCCGTTACTTTTTTGGAGGCGACCACCCCAGTCAAACTACCCTCCATGCAATGTCTCCCCATTTAGGGATTAGAATCCAAATAGTAAAAGGGTGGTATTTCAACGTTGACTCCAGAACGCCTAGCGGCGCCCCTTCATAGTCTCCCACCTATCCTACACATCTAATATCCGAACTCAATGCAAAGATGTAGTGAAGGTGCACGGGGTCTTTTCGTCCCATGACGGGTAATCGGTATCTTCACCGATACTCCAATTTCACCGGGCTCGTGGTTGAGACAGCGTCCAGATCATTACACCATTCGTGCAGGTCGGAACTTACCCGACAAGGAATTTCGCTACCTTAGGACCGTTATAGTTACGGCCGCCGTTTACTGGGGCTTCAGTCGAGAGCTTTGCTTGCGCTAACCCCCTTCTTTAACCTTCCAGCACCGGGCAGGTGTCAGGCCCTATACTTCATCTTTCGATTTTGCAGAGCCCTGTGTTTTTGCTAAACAGTTGCCTGGACCTATTCTCTGCGTCCTGACGTCTATAGTCAGGATATGTTTCTCCCGAAGTTACACATACAATTTGCCGAATTCCTTAACCACGGCTCACCCGAGCGCCTTAGTATACTCTACTTGATCACCTGTGTCGGTTTACGGTACGGATCATAATGACGAACCTTAGAAGTTTTTCTCGAGAGTCGGCTACTACACATTATCACGCAGACCGAAGTCTTTGTGTACTATCGTACATCAGCTAGGTGGCGCATTTGACAACCACCCAATACCTACGTACTTCAACGAACTATTCCGTCAGCTCGCAGTGCGTTCGCTCCTCTGTCACTCCATCGAATCATTATCAAGTACTGGAATCTTAACCAGTTTCCCATCGGCTTCCCCTCGCGGGTTATCCTTAGGCTCCGACTTACCCACCGCTGATTAGCATAGCGATGGAACCCTTGATCTATTGGCGAACATGTTTCTCACATGTTTAATCGTTACTTATGCCTACATTTTCTTTTCTAACCGCTCCAGCATCACTCACATGACACCTTCACCGCTGTTAGAATGCTCTCCTACCGCGTACATTGCTGCACACCCAAAGCTTCGGTACTATATTTGATACCCGAGAATTTTCCGCGCATGACCACTCGACTAGTGAGCTGTTACGCACTCTTTAAATGAATTGCTGCTTCCAAGCAAACATCCTAGCTGTCTTAGCAGTCAAACCTCGTTTGTTTAACTTAATATAGATTTAGGGACCTTAGCTGTTGGTCTGGGTTGTTCCCCTCTTGGCCGGTGACCTTAGCACCCCCGGCCTCACTATGGCTACTATTAGCCAGCATTCAGAGTTCGTCAGGATTTGGTAGGCGGTGAAGCCCCCTAGTCCAATCGGTAGCTTTACCTCTGACTAATATTTACACCACGCTGCCCCTAAAGGCATTTCGGAGAGTACGAGCTATTTCCCAGTTTGATTGGCCTTTCACCCCTACCCACAAGTCATCCGGAAGCTTTTCAACGCTTATCAGTTCGGTCCTCCAGTGTGTGTTACCACACCTTCAACCTGCTCATGGGTAGATCACTTAGGTTTCGCGTCTACGCACACTAACTAGTCGCCCTATTCAGACTCGGTTTCCCTGCGACTTCTTACCTTCAGGTAATTAATCTCGCTAGCATGCAGTAACTCGTAGGCTCATTATGCAAAAGGCACGTTGTCAGGGCACGAAACCCCTCCAACCGCTTGTAAGCACACGGTTTCAGGATCTTTTCACTCCCTTATTTAGGGTTCTTTTCACCTTTCCCTCACGGTACTAGTTCACTATCGGTCTCTCAGTAGTATTTAGCCTTACGAGATGGTGCTCGTGGATTCAGACAGGGCGTCTCCGACCCCGCCTTACTCAGGATACTGCTAGGTATAATTATCATTTCTCATACGGGACTATCACCCTCTGTGGTTGGCCTTCCCATGCCATTCTAATATCATAACTAAGTCCATATTGCAGTCCTACAACCCCGGAGGAGCACGCTCCCCCGGTTTGGGCTAGTTCCCGTTCGCTCGCCACTACTTGGGAAATCACTGTTGTTTTCTCTTCCTGCGCTTACTTAGATGTTTCAGTTCAGCGCGTTCGCCTGCTGACGATTTTGTCAGCATACCTATAAATAGGTGGGTTGTCCCATTCGGAAATCTACGGATTAATGAGTGTGTGCCTCTACCCGTAGCTTATCGCAGCTTACCACGTCCTTCATCGCCTCTGAGAGCCTAGGCATTCCCCGTGTGCTCTTATTTGCTTTTTCTCTTTAGTCATAACGCTTTTGCGACATTATGACCTTTTTCTTTTACAATGAGGCAAGCCTCATTGCTTTATAGAAGACGCAGTATGCGTCTCTACATTCTTTCTTGCTATACCAATATGTCAATGAACACGCTTGTCCTGGTTGTAACATCAGGGTTTGTTTCCGCTTCCTTTCATATCATTTTCATGCTATGATTTTCCTGAAACGGAGTGCAAAGATAAACTTATTTTTTTTAACTATGCAAGTATTTTACAAAATATTTTTTATACCTCCTGACACCCTTTAATTATCAAAGGGTTAGATGTATAAAAAAAATATTTTTCAGTTTAATGATACAATTTAAAAGAGACCGAGACTATTTTCAATAATGTTGTACCTTGCAGGCTAATTTAATTTAATTTTATCATTGGAACACACTACTTTTAAGCAACTCGGCATAGACGAAAACATACTGAAAGCCCTCGACGCAGAAGGATACACACACCCGACGCCAATACAAGAGGCGGCTATACCTGCTATGTTAGCCCGAAAAGATGTGCTGGGCTGTGCCCAGACAGGTACCGGAAAGACCGCTGCTTTTGCCATACCTATCATACAACTCCTCAGTCAAACGTCTATCAATGAAAAGAGACGCAAAATAAGAAGCCTAATTTTAACGCCAACACGTGAATTAGCAATACAAATAGAAGAGAGTTTCAAGGCATATGGAAAATTTTCTCGACTCTATTCAACTGTTATATTCGGTGGTGTCGGACAAAAAGCTCAAACAGATGCATTGCAGAGAGGAGTCGACATTCTGATTGCTACTCCAGGAAGACTCCTAGACCTTATTGGTCAAGGATTCATACACTTGAATAGTATAGAATTATTCGTGCTAGATGAGGCGGATAGAATGCTCGATATGGGGTTTGTACATGATGTAAAAAGACTCATAAAACTACTACCAGAAAAAAGGCAATCCCTCTTCTTCTCTGCTACTATGCCTCCTGAAATAGTGAAGCTAGCCGATACCATACTCGTTCAACCTGTGAAGATAGAAGTGACACCAGTCTCCTCCACCGCCGATACGATTAATCAATTTCTATATTTCGTAGATAGAAAAAATAAGAATTCGCTCCTACTAGATATATTAAAGGACCCCAAAATAAAAACCGTTTTAGTATTTACTAGAACTAAGCACGGTGCTGATAAGGTGGTGAAATATCTTCAAAGTCACAAAGTAACCGCAGAGGCTATCCACGGCAATAAAACCCAAAATAACAGACAAAAAGCCCTGACTAATTTTAAGAATCAGACGACTCGTGTATTAGTAGCCACGGATATTGCTGCACGTGGTATAGATATAGACGAACTGGAGTATGTTATTAATTATGAGACTTCGAATATAGCGGAAACCTACGTGCATCGAATAGGTAGAACTGGTCGAGCTGGCGCTAATGGCACGGCCCTCTCCTTTTGTGATTTTGAGGAAAAAGCCTACTTAAAAGACATCGAAAAACTGATAGGTAAGAAAATACCAGTCATAGACGATCACCCATATCCTATGGAGGTATTTGTCATCGAACCTAAGCCGAAACAAGCTCAGCGACCTACTAGAAATGAAAGACCGCCAGCTAGAGACAAACCTGGATCTAATAAAAATAGGCGAGATAGGCGGTTTTAGCTAAGGCTATTTATCCTAAATGATACTTCACTAATCTCCAAGAAACAACTTCATTTGGATTTTCACTGAAGGCTTATGCTCTATGTGCTAATTATGATTAAGTTATTTTAAATTTAAGACATTACCATAGTCTTTGGATGTTCTTGAAAAAGATATTAAATCGAAAAAGACTAAAAAATATCTATTGAAATCTATACGCCTTTCGCATTCATATTCCCCTTCTCTTCAATTCTTTTTCAAGTAGTAAAAGTTCACGACTCGTCTGGCCTTCGACAGAAGTGTTCTCCTGTGCTCGTCTGATAAGGTAAGGAATCACTTCTTTTACTGGACCAAAGGGCATGTATTTAGCTGTATTCATACCCGTAGCTGACAGATTATAAGTTATATTATCACTCATGCCGAGCAGCTGGGAACTATTGACGTGCTTGTGATTAAGAGGAATATTTTTCTCGGTCAATAGTTCAAAATAGAGTTTATTGGAGGCTTCATTATGAGATGCACAACACAAGGAAATAGTTGTTACATTCTCCACAGCATATCGAACAGCCCCATCGAATTCTCGATCTGAAGCTTCTTTGGTATTATTGATTGGAGATTTCGTTCCTAGTTTTACATAGTAGTCGTTTTCCTTTTCTACATAAGCCCCTCGAACAATTTTAGCTCCTAGGATATAGCCCTTTTCTAAAGCTCTCTGGTGTGCTTTCTTAAAGTCCTCTAATTTATCACTGCGATACAACTGATAAGTATTGAATATAAAGGCTTCTTCTTTATTGTATTTCTCCATCATATCATCCACTAAGGTATCGATGCTATCTTGAAACCAACTCTCCTCTGCATCTACATACAAATGCACATTACAGTCCACAGCTTCGCTACACAGTTTTTCTATGTATGACTTCGCTTGAAGAAATTCCTGCTGCTCTGCTGGTGTCAATTCTTGTTTAGCTTGTAGCTTCACCCAAATATCCGTATGCGCATAACCAGTAAATTTAACACACATAGCGCGTACAGAAGGATTTTCTTTGGCGAAATGAATGGCATTGAGCGTTTTTTCATACGTATCTCTATAACCTGAAGTATCTTCTAATCCTTCCACACTATAATTCAATAATACTTCGATATTACTTTTTTTCAATCGAAAAATTAATGGAATGGACTCGTCTAAAGACTCGCCCCCACAGAAATGAGAAAACACCATATTTTTTATTATGCCTTGTATCGGCAGATTTAACTTTAAACAAAGCGTAATCATAGAATTTCCTATATTCACTAGCCATGGTATACTCATCATTCTAAATAACCAGTAAGCTTTTTTTAATTCCTTGTCAGATAGAGAAGCATAGGCTACTTCAGTATTTTCAAAGGAGATTTTTGTGTCGTACATTTAATTATAAATTTAAAATTCTTGCTTTTGCATTAGATAGACTGTAAAAATGAGCAAACTTTATCTAAAACTTCTTTCACCTTTTCGTTCGACTCTGCTTGACAATATACACGCAACACTGGTTCCGTTCCGCTAGCTCTGATCATAAGAACTCTCTCACCTTCGAGGTGATATTTAAAGCCATCTATCGTTTCAGTTAACTCCACAGGAATGTCCGCTAGAAACTTGATATCTGTCGTTTCACAATATTTCAGTATCGCTTGTTTTTTCTCTTCGGTCAATTTCAAATCACTTCTACCATAAGAAAACGCACCGACAACGCCATTGATATCTTCGATAAATTGTTCTAATGATTTACCTGTTCTGGCTAAATAATCAATAACAATCAATGCATCCCATATACCATCGCGTTCAGGAATATGACCTGCAACAGATATTCCTCCGCTTTCTTCACCTCCTACGAGCACGCCACCCTCCTGGATAATTTCAGCTATATATTTAAAGCCAATTTTGGTCACTTCGATAGGTAATCCGAATGCTTCACACATTTTTTTAATCTTAGGTGAAACAGAGAAAGCCACAACCACCTTGCCACTCATCCCTTTATCTTTATGAAGAATATAAATGAGCATTAGTATAATCATATGCGCATCTATATAATTTCCTTGTCTATCCATCAATGCAATTCTATCGGCATCGCCGTCATTGACAAAAGAAATATCGACGTCTCCTCTTGATTTCAAATAATCAGAAAAATCTTTCAAATTTGCTGGAATCGGCTCCGGTGCTATATGATTGAAGTTCGGATTCCACTCACAGTTAAAATGAACTGCCTTAGGCAATATATCGGGAACTATGCACTGACCAGCTCCAAACATGGCGTTATAGCCCAATGTAAGCTTAGAGTTGTTTATGGTAGCTAAATCAAACCCCTTTCGAACTCTATCTAAATAAAGCGTTCTAAAATCCTGATAGTTTAAAAATCCTTCTGACTTTATATTATCAAGCGAAACTTCTGAATAAGAATAAGATTCTGGGATCCTATTTTCCACCTCCTGAACTTCGCTAGGCGGGGTAGGTCCTCCAAAGGTAGACTTTAATTTATACCCATTATAGGATGGAGGATTATGGCTAGCAGTCACCATAACTCCGATATCAGCTTTATACTCATTGCAAGCCAATGATAACATAGGCGTGGTGCAAATATTGTCATAAAAAATAACCTTAACGCCTTTTGAGTACATCACTTGAATGATGGTCTCTGCGAATATTTTTCCACCAAATCGACAATCAAAACCCAAGGCAATCGTAGGCTTTAGATTCGATTTTAATATAAAATCTGCAGTGGCTGCGGCCACGCGAGCCACATTATCTGTGGTATAATCCTTAGCTATGATAGCTCTCCAACCGTCTGTACCAAACTTTATCTTGTACATTATATTATTTAAGTTTTCTAATTAATTAATTCTAACCAAATCCGGTGGTCAGAAAAAGTTTACAAATCTAAGGTTAAATGCCTACTTTTGAACGATTTTTTGACGAATGGATAGTAATATAACGATAGGGTTAAGGCGCAATATGATCGATGAGCTCATAGTCCAACTAACTAAAATGGGAATAAGCGATTATGAAAAAGTCATGCAAGTCATGAGCACTATTCCGCGTCATATATTCGCTCCGATAGGCTTTGAGCGCATAGCCTACGAAATAGCCCCTGTGCTTATAGACGAAGATCAAACTATGTCATCCCCCCTTACCGTAGCTATTCAGACTATAGTACTCCACCCTCAGCCGAGTGATAAGATATTAGAAATAGGAACAGGGTCTGGCTATCAGGCTAGTGTGCTGAGCCTATTATGCGATAAAGTATATACCTTAGAGCGCCATAAAATTCTCCATGAAAAAGCACGAAGTTTTTTTAAAGATATCAAACTAAAAAATGTATACCCATTTTTAAAAGATGGCTTTGAAGGATTGGCAAATGAAGCCCCCTTTGACAAAATCATCATAACCTGCGGTGCGGATTACGTGCCTGAGACCCTACTTTCTCAGCTAAAAATAGGTGGGGAAATGATAATTCCACTCAATGATTCCGAAACCAATTATATGAAACGAATATTAAAACTGTCCGATGATGAATACTATGAGGAGCGATTTGACGGATTCCAATTTGTGCCGATGCTGAAGGGGATAAACTAAGAATGAATAGCGAATAACTAATAATTTTCCAATTTAACCGTCTTTCATATAAAGTAAACACAATTTAAAACTTAACACTTGTAACTTAAAATTATATTCCGTGGCCCAAATAGCAAATAGAGAAAAAATAGAGCGAATACTAGAACGCATAGCCTATCAAGTGGCAGAAAACTGCTGTCATCGCAAGAAAATAATCTTCGTAGGTATTCAGGAAAGTGGGTTTGTGCTGGCGCAAGAAATAGTTCGCTATCTAGGACCTCTACTGAAGATAGAAACCGATGTCATTTCATTGGAAATAGACAAAAAGAATCCTCAAACAAGTGAAATCAAACTTTCCAAAACACTTGAGACCAAGGATACCGCAATTATTTTAGTAGATGATGTCATCAATAGCGGCAAAACGCTTTTTTATGCACTCAAACCTTTTTTTGATTTAAAGATAGATGCACTGCATACCCTGATTCTAGTAGAAAGAAAGTACAAGCGATTTCCCATTATGGCTGACTATGTAGGCATATCGCTCAATACGACGCTACTGGAAAAAATAGAAGTCATAGTGAAAAATAAAAAACTAGTGGGCATAGAGCTCGTGTAATCCAAAAAATTGATTAGTTTTCTTTGGTATAAAATCTCAAATGGTAGGCATGAATTGGTTTGAATCATGGTTTGATAGTCCATACTATCACCTTCTCTATCAGCATAGAGATAATCGGGAAGCTCAGTATTTCATAGATCACCTATACGCTAAATTCGAAATTCAGCCTTCACATAAGATATTGGACCTAGCCTGTGGAGCAGGCAGACACGCTATCTACATGGCTAGTAAAGGAAATACGGTCACAGGCCTGGATCTGGCTAGCAACTCCATAGCTGAAGCTAAGGCAAAAGTCATAGAGCTCCCTGAAAAATTAAACATAGAATTTCAAGTAGCCGATATGCGAGATTTTGATCTAAAGACTTCGTTTGATTTTGTCTTCAATTTATTTACCTCCTTTGGATACTTTGAAAATAAAAATGAGAATCTAGATGTCCTAGCAAGTATCAAAAAACATCAAGCGAAAGGGGGGATTGTAGTCATAGACTATCTCAATAGCCAGCTAGTAAGAGCTAAAGGTGAAGAATCATACACTAAAGTCATCGATTCTATACAATTTGAAATTCATAAATATTTTGAAGGAGATTTCGTCAAGAAAGAAATCAAAGTCATAGACCAAAATGGCGTTTTTCATTTTAGGGAACAAGTCCAGCTTTTTGAATCGAACGAGCTAGAATCTATGCTTGGTGCTCAAGGCTTTCAGATGAGCGAGCATTTTGGAGATTACGATTTAGGGGCTTATTCACAGACCTCCCCAAGGAGTATATGGGTAGGAATAAGATTATAGTGCTTTCAAATTTTATAGGATTTATGATTGCTTTGTTTATAATGTATAAATTGCAATAGATACTAATTTATATTAGACGACGTTAATGACCTAAAATATATCTATTCATGCACATCGTCTTCCTCCAATACTACCGAGACACCTTTTTATACAATCTTGTATTTTCTATTTTCATTAGCATAGCGAGTAATTTTTTCATCTGCTTTCTAACCTATGGTAGTCTAGTGTCTTTTATCGCCTATCAGTATCATAAAGGGAATGAATATTATTTTTATCATAACTATGGCTACACCAAATTAGAACTTATGATAAAAACATTAGTTTTAAATGCGATTTTTACTTTAATTCTTTTTTTATCTATCCAATGCTCCAAATTGATGTTCATAATATAAGTCTTTGCCAAGGAAAACACAAACTCATTTAGAATTGAAATTTTTCTATTCAAACGGGAGATATCTTGGCTATTCAAGGTAAAAATGTCAGCGGAAAATCGACCCTAATAAAGTCGCTATTTGGAACGTATAAGGCGAATAAGCTTGAGTGGACATTAAATAATAAAGAGCAAGGGAAGCCAAGCCCAAAAAACGAAATCATAGCCATGCTACCTCAAGACAGTTTTCTACCACGAAACCTCACTCCTAGCAAAATCATAGCTATGATGTATAAGACGCATAAAAATCAAAAACCTCTCTTTTCCGTTCCTTATGTTTCAGACTATTCACTTAAAAAAATGAGCGAGCTCTCTCATGGCGCTGCGCGCTATATTGAAATCATAGTAGTTCTTCACCTTTGGCATCCATTTATTCTACTAGATGAGCCATTTTCTCTCTTAGCCCCTTTGCATAAAGAAGTATTCAAAAAACTGATTCTAGAAAAAAGTAAAACGAAAGGCATTCTAATTACAGATCACTATACCGATGACATAAATGAAATTGCTACAAAGAGAATACTGATAGAAAATGAAAAGTTAACCTCAGTAAATTAAATTCAATGCGAAGAGACTTGGGGTTTCGCGAAGAAAGCAAAGAAGTCAATTCATTATAATATAGCACAAGCAATACATCAAATACATTTTCTAATCTATACATCAATTTCAAATCAATCCCCTTTAGACTATGTCTCTGACACGTTCGACAGAATCTATTATGACTCGTTCTTAGTATATTAAAATCTCTGATAAAATTTACATAGTTTCGCTATTTTGATTCTCTCTATAGACCTGCATTTTATTTTATAGATTATAAATTTACAAACCAAGAGGAAGTCAAAGACTTCGTAGAACACTGCTGCACAGTATACCGAATAAAGGATATATTTTAAAGTTACATCCCATGATAATAATTAAAGTTGTCTAGTCTTGGATTATTGGCGAATAATATCAAGAATGCGGAAACCTCATACTTTGTAAAAGTCTATCGCGCAATACACCCTAATTCACTGACATTCTATTATCTAGAATATGTGTGTGGAAAAAAGATTCTATAGAGCATATCAAAAGTCTTATTTTTGCTACTTTATACAATGTAATAAGCGTTTATATGGAAAGTCTCAATCATTGGGTCGTCAATAGTGATAAATTTGCGGTAGTCGTTATCGTGTTATCTATTATTTTCATTGGCATTAGTGCCTCCTTATTGCATATAACCAAACAACTAAAAAAATAATTTCCCCAAAACATGTCAGAAAAGAAAGAACTAAGTTTTTTTGAAGGTGTAGGCTACTATACCGACAAAGCTTCCAAATTTATCAATATGGAAGAAGGATTATTAGAACAAATCAAAGTATGCAACAATGTGCTTCGTTTGAAGTTTCCTGTAAAAGGAAATGATGGCAAGGTGAGAGTCTTTGAGGCTTATAGAGTGCAGCATAGCCATCATAGAATGCCAACAAAAGGTGGCATACGATATAGCGAGCACATAGACCAGGAAGAGGTCATGGCCTTAGCATCACTTATGACATACAAATGTGCCCTAGTAGATGTACCTTTCGGCGGTGCCAAAGGGGGAATTAAAATAGATTCTAAAAAAGAGTCTCTCGATATTCTAGAGAAAGTAACCAGAAGATATGCTTCTGAACTCATCAAGAAAAATTTTATAGGTCCGGGTCTCGACGTCCCCGCTCCAGATTATGGATCGGGAGAGAGAGAGATGGCATGGATCGTCGATACGTATATGGCATTTAATAATGGAGAACTAGATGGTCTAGGTTGTGTCACTGGTAAGCCTGTGAGCCTGGGTGGTGTAGCTGGCAGAACAGCTGCTACAGGTCGTGGAGTATCCTATGCATTGAAAGAAGTATTTAGCTTCGAGGATGATATGAAAGCACTAGGTCTGACTGCTGGACTAGAAGGAAAAACTGTGGTAGTGCAAGGCCTGGGAAACGTGGGTTATTACTCCGCTTTATTCATGCAGCAGTATGGCTGCAAAGTAGTTTCTATTGCAGAATACGAAGGTGCTATTTTCAATGAAAATGGATTGGATATAGAGTCTGTATTTCAGCATAGAAAGGCAACAGGGTCTATTTTAAATTTCGCAGGAGCTACCAACTTAGCTAAAAGCTCGGATGCGTTGGAATTACCTTGCGATATTTTGATACCAGCTGCCTTAGAAAACCAGATCACGATGGCTAATGTAGAAAATATCAAAGCCAAAGTCATTGGAGAAGCAGCCAATGGACCTGTATCCGCTGAAGCTTCTGAGATATTATTTAAAAAAGGAGTGTTAATCATCCCAGACATGTATATCAATGCGGGCGGAGTGACCGTTTCTTATTTCGAATGGTTAAAAAACCTATCACACGTAAGATTCGGAAGAATGCAGAAAAAACACGAAGAAGATCATAATCTAGAATTAGCCGATCTTCTAGAAAAGATGACTGGTAAAAAAATGGATGACTTGGAGCGCAAGCTATTTGTCAAAGGTCCAGAAGAGGTAGATTTAGTCAACTCTGGATTAGCAGATACAATGGCTAAGGCCTATGTCACTATCCGCCAGCAGTGGAAAGAAGGTAATGGTCAATATGATATGCGAACAGCTGCCTTTATCGTAGCACTCAATAAAGTCGCTAGCGACTATGAGCAGATGGGTATATGGCCGTAATTAGTGAGCAGTGAGCAGTCGTCAGTGGCCAGTGTTATGTAAATAGTGATTAGATAGTACAACATAATATGAATCAAACTATGTCCTTAAGTCAAGAATTGATAGCGCTCGAAGACCGCTATGGTGCGCATAACTATCACCCTATACCTGTGGTGCTAGAGAGTGGAGAGGGCGTGCATGTGTGGGATGTTGATGGAAAAAGATACTTCGACTTTCTCTCTGCCTATTCTGCCGTAAATCAAGGACACAGTCATCCTAAAATTATTAAAGCTCTCACAGAGCAGGCACAGAAAATAACCCTAACCTCACGTGCTTTTTATAACAGTGAATTGGGAAAATTTGAAAAATTCGTAACCAAGCTCTTCGGTTATGATAAGCTTCTACCGATGAACTCGGGAGCCGAAGCAGTGGAGACAGCCTTGAAGTTATGCAGAAAATGGGGGTACTTAAAAAAGGGAATTCCTCAAAATGAAGCCATTATTTTATTCGCTACAGGGAATTTTCATGGCCGCACAATCGCTATCATATCTGGCAGTACAGAAGAAAGTAGCAAAAATGAGTTCGGACCTTACCTACCCAATCTAAAGCTGGTAGAGTATGGGAATCTAGCCGCTTTGCAGACAGTATTATCGCAAAATAAAAATATAGCAGGATTCTTAATAGAACCAATTCAAGGAGAGGCTGGTATTGTCATACCAGACGATCATTATTTGAAATCTTGTTTTCAATTATGCAAAGAAAGCAATGTACTTTTTATAGCTGACGAAATCCAGACTGGAATCGCCCGCACAGGAAAAATGCTCGCTTGTGATCATTTAGGCATTCACCCAGATATGCTCATTCTAGGAAAAGCCCTCTCAGGTGGCGTGCTGCCAGTATCTGCAGTCCTGGCTAGTGATGACATCATGCTATGCATAAAGCCAGGTGAGCACGGCTCTACCTTTGGCGGGAACCCACTGGCATGCGCAGTAGCCACAGCTGCTCTGCAAGTCGTACTAGACGAAAAACTAGCAGAAAACGCTGCTCTAATGGGCGAGCTTTTCAGAAAAGAATTGAGCAAAGTTCAATCAAAATGGATCAAAGTCATACGAGGGAGAGGGCTCCTCAATGCACTAGAAATAAACGATACTCAAGATAGTAAAACTGCATGGAATATCTGCATGAAAATGGCTGAAAATGGATTACTAGCCAAGCCTACGCATGGCAATATCATCCGATTTGCGCCACCGTTAGTGATCAATGAAGCCCAGATAAAAGAAGCGGTAGCCATCATAGAAACATCTCTAAAAAGTATAGTATAAAACATCTAGCTATTGTATTTATAGGCAGTGGATTGGGTGGAACGCTCAGGTATGCGCTCAGCCTAGTAATGAATAAATATAATTTCACCCTACCTATTCATACGCTCTCTGCGAATGTTATAGCCTGCCTAGTCTTAGGTATCACAATGGGCTATCTTCTGCAGCATTCTGAAAATGGTCAGCTAAAATATCTCGTGGCTATTGGCATATGCGGTGGACTCAGCACCTACAGTAGCTTTAGCTACGAAGTGTTTCGACAAATGGAGTCGGGAGCATGGCTTCAGCTCATTATCTATAGTCTTAGCACCTTTATCATCTGCCTACTTTGCATCCGCACGGGATTATTGATAGCTAGGTATGCTTAACGGAAGTCTATAACAAGCAAATAAAAACTAGACCCTCAAGTTTAGTTTTGCTATCAAATTTTATTTATAATTTCGCTGTGCTATCTTGATATTTTCATAGACGAGATCTTCTTTATGCAATGTAGGTTCTGTATCTACACCATTATACTTCCATGCACCTACAAATTTATAATTCTCATCATCGCGGAGGGTTTCACCTTCAGTATCTTGGTACTCTTCACGGAAATGTCCACCACAGCTTTCATTTCTCATAAGGGCATCTCTGCACATAAGTTCGCCTAGCTCTATAAAGTCAGCTACTCTGTTGGCTTTCTCTAGTTCTGGATTGAGCTCATTGATTTTACCTGGTACTTTTACATTAGCCCAGAAATCTTTACGCAGAGCCTGCACATCTAGGATAGCTTGTTTCAATCCTGCCTCATTTCTAGCCATACCACAATTATTCCATATAATCTTACCTAGTTTTTTATGATAATAGTCTACCGAATGAGTTCCTTTATTATTTACAAACTGATTTAATCTATCTAGCACGTTTTTTTCTGCCTCGATAAATTCTGGCATATCCTCCGATATATGTCCAGTCCTAATCTCATCAGACAAATACTCTCCTATGGTGTATGGTATCACAAAATATCCATCGGCTAAGCCCTGCATCAATGCAGAAGCACCTAGTCTATTAGCTCCATGGTCACTGAAATTGGCCTCTCCTAGGGCATAACATCCAGGGATAGAAGTCATCAAATGGTAATCTACCCAAAGACCTCCCATAGTGTAGTGAACTGCTGGGTATATCATCATCGGTGTTTCATACGGATTTTCATCTACGATTTTTTCGTACATCTGGAAGAGATTACCATATTTTTCCTTTACGACCGCTTTACCTAGAGTCGATATTTCGTCCTCAGAAGGGTTTTCCATATTCTTGAGTTTGGCTTGAGTCTTTCCATAGCGAACGAAAGCCGCCGAATAATCTAAATAAACCGCTTCACCTGTTTTATTGACACCAAAGCCAGCATCACAGCGCTCTTTGGCAGCACGAGAGGCGATATCTCTCGGCACTAAGTTTCCAAAAGCGGGATATCGTCTCTCTAGAAAATAATCTCTATCTTCTTCTTTGAGTTGTGTCGGTTTCAATTTGCCTTCCCGAATAGCTTTGGCATCTTCTAGTTTAGCTGGCACCCAAATGCGGCCATCATTTCTTAAGGATTCTGACATGAGTGTCAATTTGGACTGATGATCACCGCTCACTGGAATACAAGTAGGGTGAATCTGAGTAAAACAGGCGTTAGCAAAATGAGCACCTTTTTTGTAAGCTTTCCATGCAGCGGTCACATTACTTCCCATAGCATTGGTAGAAAGGAAGAAAACATTGCCATAGCCACCGGTGCATAAAAGCACCGCGTGAGCCGAATGTCTCTCTAATTCTCCAGTCATTAGATTTCTAGCTATGATACCTCTTGCCTTGCCATCTATTACGACTAGGTCTAGCATTTCATGTCTATGATACATGGTTACAGTTCCCTTAGCTATCTGGCGCGAAAGTGCAGAATAAGCTCCAAGTAAAAGCTGCTGACCTGTTTGACCTGCAGCATAGAATGTACGCTGAACCTGTGTACCCCCAAAAGAACGATTATCTAGTAGTCCTCCGTATTCTCTTGCGAATGGCACACCCTGCGCTACACATTGATCTATGATACTAGTTGATACTTCTGCCAATCGGTATACATTGGCTTCTCGGGATCTATAATCTCCTCCTTTTATAGTATCGTAAAATAAACGATAGGTACTATCACCATCGTTTTGATAATTCTTTGCAGCATTAATACCACCCTGAGCAGCTATTGAGTGCGCTCTGCGTGGACTATCTTGAAAACAAAATGCTTTCACATTATAACCCATTTCTGCTAGAGAAGCGGCTGCAGAGCTACCTGCCAATCCAGTACCGACGACAATCACATCGATTGAGCGCTTATTAGATGGATTCACTAGTTTACAGCTAGATTTAAAATTGGTCCATTTTTCTGCTATATTCCCTGCTGGTATTTTATTGTCGAGAGCCATATGGTTAGGTTAAAATTTAATTAATATATATTATTTACTTGATTTTTCAATTATCTTAAAACGGTGTACCCCAGGAACAGAATTCTCTTCAGCGAATTAGGAAGGCAAGGTTGCGTTTGACATTGATGGTGATAGAAATAAAGATTCAAAGTCGACATTTATTTTACAAATCCTAGATAAAAGCCGATAGGCATGAGCGCGAAAAGGGCAGGCACGATGATGGAGAAAGCGACACCTGTTTTCTCTATTATCCCATTATACTTGCTATGATTCATACCTAAAGACTGAAATGCGGATTTAAAGCCATGCAATAAATGCCAAAACAAAGAAAAGCATGACAATACATATAACAAAACGATAAATGGATTAGAGAACTCCTCTTTCATCATAGCGAACAAATCTTTTTCTAGGCCCGTAGCGAATTGATTCGCTCTATTAGGTATCCAGAAATCTCCTGCATGAATGATTAAGAACATAAGAAGCAATGTGCCTAAGATACCCATACTTCTCGAATACCAAGGTGAATTTTTAGAGGCGTCAACTTTAGCATATCCCTGAGGACGAGCTTTTGCATTCTGATACCATAGTATAAATCCATCGAAAATATGAACCAAAAAACCAAGAACGAGTCCGATCTCTAGGGTACGCATCAGAATATTTGATCCCATAAAGTGAGCAGCACTAGAAAACGTTTTACCGCCGTCATTTAGAAATACTAAACAATTTAGCCCACAGTGTACTATAAGAAAAAGAATAAGAAAGAGACCAGAAAGTCCCATGATGTACTTTTTAGTCAATGAAGAAAGCCCTTTAGTGCTCATATAAAATATTAGAATTTAATTTTAATAATAGTCTTTTAGTCTAAATTATCTAGACATTGCAAATGTACACAAAATTTTTCTTCGTCAAATTTAATACCGAATATATTTTTTTTAATAATCCAAAAAAAATGAAAAAAATATAAAACAATAACATATATATCTAATTATCATTAATTTGCAAAAAAAATAGCACGTAAATATATTGCCAAATCGACTATTTTCATATTTTTTTAAGAATTTTATTTTTTTAACTCTATATTTGTAACTGGAAAAACCGAAATAAAAAAATTTAAGGTATGGCTTCTATAGGTGAAAAAACTACACCATTAGGTTTCGCAGGTGCAATGCACTTGCTTCGGAGGACCACATATAGACCTACCAAGGCTCGAGCTAATGCCTTAGCTAGCCTCACCCCTGCGCAGGCTTTGGACCAGTTGTTTACCTTCACGGCGCCGGCTATGCCTAAGCCTATTAAAAACACAGATGGTTCTCAATATTTTCCAGATTTTGACAATCCGGGGGTAACATTTGATGCTACATACAATAATGACTTTAGTTACGAATTTATAAATTATTGGTTATTTAATGCACATAAAAGTGATACTATCCAGTGGAAACTCTCAATGTTTCTGCATAGCATATATATTACTACCTACACTTCAGTATACATGCAGTGGGACAATATGGCGCTGCTACTTCAATATACCAATAAAAGTCTCAAGGAATTAGCTTATAAGATGACGCTCAATCAGCGTATGATTTATTTTTTGAGTAATTATCTCAATGTAAAAAACAGTCCCAATCAAAACTATGGCAGGGAGTTTTTAGAATTATTTACCATTCTAAAAGGCGAACAAGTAGCCGAAGGTGACTATACGAACTATACAGAGCACGATGTACAGCAAGCAGCCAGGGTACTCACAGGATTTACAGGTACTTATGGGGGAAATGTAAGAATGAACTATCTGGATAAAGGCTTGACAACTAATATAGCAGGTCATGCACCCAATCCTACCAATGCAGGATGGACCTATGCTGCGACTAATCTGCCAACTGGACTCTGCAACATAGCCCAGCACGATACTGGCAATAAGACTTTTAGTGCTGCCTTTGGCAATCAAACAATCAGTGGCTCTAGTGTGCTGACAGGAGCCTATACTGCATATGACGAGTTACAGGCATTTATAAACATGATATTTAATCAGCAGGAGACGGCACGCAACTATGCACGAAGACTCTACCGATTTTTCGTCAATTCTAATATTAGCCAAGAAGCAGAAACTGATATCATAACTCCTTTGGCTGCGAATCTAATGAGCACACAGAATGGAGTCACATATAATCTAGAATCCGCCGTCAAACTTTTATTGAAAAGTTGGCATTTTTATGATGAAGAAGATAGTATTATCGGTGACGAGCACTTAGGAAGCAAAATCAAGTCATCGACTGATTTATTATTAAATCCACTAGCGGAAACAAATATAGCCATGGTAAATCCCATGGCTAATCCTCTTCATTTTCATAACTACTTCAACACATTACGCAGCAGAATATGGATAGCAGGTATGCAGCTCTTCAATTCAGTAGATGTGAGTGGATATCCTGGCTACAGTGCTAAACCTAATTATGACAAAAATTGGGTAACAATAGCTACACTCAATCAGCGATATAATTCAGGGTGGATACAAACCTTGCTCAATGGTTATACAAATAATGGTTTTACCACTCGATTGGATAGCCCTGAATTTGTTCGAACTTCCGGCTATTTCACAGATCCTGCTAATACGGATATACTTATTGATGAATTAATGGAAATCCTCTTTCCCTCGAAACCACAGGGATTGAGATATGGTTTTTTTGAGAATGCACTATTAAACGGACTTTCCAAAGCAAATTGGGCTGCCACATGGAATACATGGGTAGCAGATGTCGCAAATAATACAAAGAAAAATGCAGTAAGAACAGCTTTGAATAGATTAATTTTAGCCATGGCTAAATCTACTGAATACCAAGTGATGTAAAGTATTGAATATGGGAATTGGAAGAAGAGGATTTTTAAAAGTTTCTGGCACATTAGGATTGACAAGCCCCTTAATCTTGAACAATTCATATGCGTGGGCTTCAGCTGCGCCATTTGCTGACTGCGACCCTATATCTGACAGGGTCATTGTTATTGTGCGTATGGCAGGAGCCAATGATGGATTAAATACTATCATCCCATTAAACGAATACGATCAATATAGCTTTTTAAGACCCGATATCAAATTAAATAATACGGGCCCGAATTCTATAATTCCACTCAATTCAGATATAGGAATTCACCCGTCTATGTTTGCCTTTTCAGACCTTTTAAACGCGGGAAAATTAGCTGTGATAAATGGAGTAGGTTATCCGAAGCCAAACTATTCGCATTTCGATTCGGAAAATATGATGTTTGCGGGTAGAGATGGAAATAACCCTTCAAATTTAGAGGATGGAATCATGGGAAGGTATCTGGAAAAAGTATTGCCGGGTATGGCTGGTTCACCTAATAGACTCATGGAAGATCCTGTGGCGTTGCACTTTGGCAATTCCAATCCTTGTCTTATATTCAACCATACACATAATAGAAATATCGAATACAATGCTACATCCATGCAAGGCACCTTGTTTGGTATGCTTGCCCCTGCTATTCTTTTGCCAGATGACAGTGACTATGGTAGAATACAGGAGTTTTTAAGAGGTGTAGAAAAAAGTATGGATACTTATTATAACAGAATCATGACAGTATTCAATGCTGGAAACAATAGTTCTGTAAGCTATCCTAATACTAATCTAGGTAAACAATTAAAAACCGTATCGAGGCTTATTCGCGGAGGTTCTAAGACCAAGATATTTATGGTGACCATAGGTGGATTTGATACGCATGATACACAGGCAGTTATTGGTAGTGCTCATACTGGGGGTCACGCCAATCTACTATCTGATGTGTCGAATTCGATAGCTGCATTTCAAGCTGATATTGAGTCGCTTGGGTTTGATGACAAGGTCATGACAGTTACCTTCAGTGAATTTGGAAGACAAGTAAAACAAAATGGCAGCACCGGAACGGACCATGGGAATATTGCTCCATTTTTTGTGATTGGAAAAGGAGTGCAAAGTGGTATTATCGGCGCTCACCCTAGCCTTAATGTACCAGCCAATGCCAATCAAGCTAGTTCGACAGCTTATTACTATCCTAGCAGTGAGCGAAAGTATGATTATAGACAAATTTATGCAACTTTATTGCAAGATTGGCTGGGTGCGGATAGCTCCGTAATTTCAGAAACGAAATTAGATACATCGAGTATCGGAACCCAAGCAGCCACCAAGTTGGACCTGGTCAAGACTACTTTGAATGCTTCGCCAGACTGCCTTACTACTCATTTGATAGATTGTCATAAATTTCCATACGATGACGTGAATTGTGTTAAGATCTTTGAGGTTAATGGATGGTCATATTATGGTCTAGCAGGGACCGTCAATAACAGTTATTTCTTCGGAATAGAGCATAACCCATCAGGATCTGGAGCCAATACAACAGCGTTTACAGCCCAGGTAAAGATCAGAAAATGTCTATGTTCTCCGAACGGAACCAAATCATTTAGTAGAATAGACGGTCAAGATGGAAGTTTCGTGATGGGAATTACATGGACAATAGAAATCATATCTGGAACCCAAGATGGATTTGTCAATATTCGATTTTTTCAAAATTCAGGAATGTTAGCTGATACTTTAGATGAAGCAACTAAATTTAAAAATTCAGTCTCTGCTAATTTTATTAGTCCTCAACTATGGTTTAAAACATTGACCCCACTCAGTGTACCCAATGATTTAAGAGCTCAAGGATTGTTTATTCCTATATATCCCCTTGGTCCGATAACATCTGGAGCTATAAATGGAGTGCTCTACAAGCAATGGGACAATCAGACCAATATAGATAGAAATAGTGGTGGGTGTATGATTCGAGTAACCAATCAAGATGAAGGAAATTATACAAAGAAGCCAGCTACACCGCCCTTCTTAGAAGGCACGATGCGCTTCAATCAAGTCAATAGGCATTTTGAGGGATTTGACGGATTTGAGTGGGTGATATTAGATAACTAAGACAGAAAATATATAAAATTACGAATCAATTGATCATAAATTAATCAAATAAAGATGAAGAAGCTTTTCCTAACTCTATTCTTATTAAGTGGTATATCCATGACCAAGGCTCAAATGCGCTTTGGTACTGGAGATGTATTAGACCCTAGTGCTGTAGTGCAGATAGATACTGCCGATGGCACTCGCAAAGGTTTACTAATGCCGAGGCTTAGATTATTCTCCACGAATAGCTTTGCTCCCCTTGGTGCGCATGTAGCCGGCATGATTGTATACAATACAAGCACTTCTGGGTCAGATCCGTTCAAAGTATTTCCAGGTTATTATTATAACGATGGTACCAAATGGAATAGAGTATTGTCGGAACAAGAAATCAATAAAGTATGGCTCAATGCATCAGATGGATCGCCTGCGACTGCCGCAACACCTAATGTATATCGCAATGGTAGAATAGGAATAGGTGTCAATAATCCTTCTGAGTCTATCGATGTCAATGGGAATATAAAAGTAGGTGGTGGCACTGGCACTGGACAAGTTTTTGTGAAACAAGGGAGTTCTAGCAATAGTGGCTCGATAGAAATAACTAATCCGGCAAATCAGTTAGTAGGTGCCATCGGAATTTTGCCTAACCACATGAACTACCATACAGAGGATACCTTAAAACATCACGTTTTTACTGGTGGAAATTTGGCTATCGGAACAACTACAGCACCTGTAAAACTTGTAATCAATGGTGCCCTAAAACTAGGAGACGAATCGAAAACGACCAATTCTCCAGAAGAAGGAATGATCCGATATAATAAAATTCTAGGGAGATTCGAAGGTTATAATGGAACATCATGGGTGAGTCTCCACGAATAAATTAGAACCAGATGAGATATACGACGCTTTTATTTTTCAATATTACCCTTCTTATCTGCACGCTGACCAGTCAGGCGCAGATAAAATCTTATGGGCGAACCATCATTGAAAATACAGGCGATATGAAGGTATATAAAGACTATAGCTTTAGAAGCCTTGCCATGAATACTCACAAAGGAATACTAGGGACTGAACGCAGACTGAATAAAAGTTATATCAGCTTTATGCCCGGCTCATCATGGTCTGGAGTCAGTGATCAAGCATTTGTAGATGGCTATGTACGTAGTTTTCAATCTCAAAAATTTATATTTCCTATTGGAGACAATAATCAATTCAAACCTGCAGCCGTAGAAAAAGCATCGCTAACTAGTCCGGCCGAAGCGGCATATTACTCTGTGAGTCCTAATCTAGCCATTACGAGTCCCTTCGTAGGTACAGTAAGCCAGGTTCTCCCAATTGACGGACCATTTCCTACCAAAAATAAACAACCCCTGCTTTACCAGGTAAGTAACAAAGAATACTGGGATGTCAATGGCAATATACTCACAAGACTGACACTCAGCTGGAATAGTCAGAGTGATATAAAGAGGCTGACTAATGGCGGTTTGAAAAACCTGACCATAGTAGGATGGAATGGTAATGAATGGGAAATTATTTCTTCCAATATAGATGCCATGTCTGTTTTTGGCGTGGGCTCTGGAATCAATCTTGGATCCATTACTACAAAAGATGAAATCGATCTTAATGCCTACTCCGTATATACCCTAGCTGGATTAATACCAGATAAATTTCAGTTTTTCTATTCCAAATCTGATAAAAAACAAGTTAAAGAAACTAGATCAACTTCTGTTCTTTACGATGCAGACAATGATATGATGAAAAACCCAGACTTTGATATATCGCTACATCATTCTGAGCCTAAATATGGAACTCTTACTAATATCACGAATGAAGGCTATTCCTATAAGGCCTCTAATTTCCATATTGGTATCGATACCATTCGCACTATTGCTGTTATTCTGAATAAGCCTACATTTGTGCTGAGCTATGATACATTTTACAATGAAGTATTAGTCCAATATCACCAAAATGATACACAGCTAGCTATGAATAATCGCTCCTCCCTGACACTAGGTAAAAAACTAGAAATAGGAGACGAAGTGGCTGTAGTGCATAGTATAAAAACTCAGAGAGGAAGCTATTTAGATATAGGGAAAGGACTCTACGATTATACCTCCAAAATCAAAAATGCAACCGATACTTTACTCTATATAGTTAAGGCAGATTACAATACACTCGGGATTCAGAAACTAGACACCACACGTTATATCATAAAGCTAAACGAGAAGTTTAAAGGTGAAAACATTCAAACTATTCTGACACCAAATAATGACGGACAAAACGACTATTGGGTTCTCCCTACCTCTATGTTAGAAGACTTTCCTCTGTTGCAGCTGCAAATCATGAGCCTAGATGGCAAAATAGTCCACCGTAGCTCGAATGCTTACCAGAATGATTGGAATGCAGAAGGACTAGCGACTGGAGTCTATCTGTATGAAATTATCTTAGAACCTAAAAATATAATCAAGGGAATGCTCAAGGTGGAGCAAAACTAATATCTCAATAATAGTCTCTTGAGTTTGTTAGTTTAGATTGAAAATCATTTCTAGTTTTTTATTAATTGAAATGCTTTCAACTCAGAACTACAAGCTTGGGAAAAAATACTAGCAACCATAATTTAGTTGCTAGTATGTGTGACCTAGAGTGGATTTGAACCACCACGCCTTGCGGCACCACCCCCTCAAGATGGCGAGTCTACCGTTTCTCCACTAGGCCAATAATGAATTCCATTTTTTTAAAGAATGGGATGCAAATATACTAGAATTATTAATTATAATCTGCTAATTTTGATTCTAAAGAAAATCCACAACCTAATAACCTCCGTGTACCGACTCCTCTTTGCGACTCTGCTTCTATTTGCCTTGACCTCGTCTGCTCAGGAAACCCAGAGGGAGAGTTTCGACATTTTAGAGCATTCTATCCATCTCCCAAATTCATTTAAAGACTGGAAATACCGACAAGCTCTTGGTTTTTCCTTAGTCTACCTCCCTAAAGATTGGTTGGAATCAGCCTATAGCCTTCCTATGATTTATTACAAATCCAATTTTTCTTTAAAAAAAGGGTTTATGGTAAATACGGACATTCGAAGCGTGATAGCTGCTTCGGACATTGCCATAGGGCCATCTTGGAATGTGGATCTAAGTAAAAAACTATTTTTAGGACTTGGCTATCAAACAAGTTTTGGCGTGGGTATGCTTTATGACCTTGGCTATGACAATACATTAACTGTATGGGGGCATAGACCTTTTTTCAAGCTGGGTTACATATGGCACAATTTAACTTTTACTATGAAAGGAGGTGTAGATTTTTCCAATAGTATAAATTTTGAAGCGGGAAGTACGAGTCTTTCGGGAAATATTGAATCTCTCAATGGCTATCATCTATCACTATTTATGGAGCAGCGAATGTTTAAGAACAAATCCTTTTCTGTAGGTTATACGAGCAATTTTATGAAATTTCATATCCTCGGCTGGCCTGCATTTAATTATACAAAAAACCTATACTACGTGCCTGAGTTAACTACCTTATTTAATTTCTAACTATGCGGATAAAGAGTTTAGTTTACTCCATTTTTCTATTACTAGTGTTAGGATGCGAAAAAAATGATTATAATTTTAATCCAGATTATGACAAAACCTATCTGGCAGGTACAATTCCACTTCCTAGCGACATGAGACCTTACCTCATAGGTATTTATAGCAGTGAAAGTTCGACCGCTGGACTTGGATATAGATTTGTCATGAAATGGAATCAGAACAAGCTCACCTTATTTTCCAATCGCAATGGCAACTATGCTGTAATGGATGTAGGCGTTAATTTAAGTGACTCTAGTATCAAAATGGCAGGTTATTGGCGCTCCCCAATGAATAATGAAGAAGGGAAACTTTACCTAACTATTACCAAACAAAACGGTGCGGACGATATTATTTCTAAAAAATTTACTGTTTCCAAGCTAATAGGACAAAATATCTCTATAGACGGTAAAACTGCGGAAGTAGAATTAAGCTTTGAACGTTTTTTTTCCAATAAAGTGTTGAACAATATAAAATTCTCCATTATAGCCCATAGGGCTGGCGGTCGAAATTCTGATAATATCCCCTTTGCAGAAAACTCAATTGAATTAGTAAAGAGAGCCTCAGAGATGGGTGCTAGTGGAGTAGAAATTGATATTAAACTCACGAAAGATAATATCCCTGTAGTGTATCACGATGATGATATCAATATTAGATTGACTCAAAAAGGACCCGTAGTCGGCAATATTGAAGATTTTAATTTTGAATTTCTAAGGCGTTATGTGCGATTAGTAGACGGGCAGACTATACCTACCTTAGAGGAAATGCTCAATACGATTATAGATTCTACAGATATAAGATTTGTATGGCTAGATAATAAAGGCGGAAACGAGCGATTTTTCAGCTATACACTTCCTGTAATGTATAAAGCACTTCTCAAAGCTCGAGGACGTAACAATTCTATCCTGATTCTCAATGGACTTCCTACCGAGGAGATAGCCACCGAATTCTCTAAAGTACCGAACAATAAAGATAGACCAAATCTATGCGAAATTAGCTTCGCAAGATCTAAGGAATTAAACTCGGCAGTCTATGCTCCGCGTTGGACATTAGGCACACTAGATAATGAGGTAGCCGAAGCTCATGCACTCAATATGAAAGTAGTTTGCTGGACGGTAGATCTCTCTACTGTCATGAAAAAATATATACAAGTAGGGAATTTCGATGGGATATTGACCAATTATCCTTCTATTTTAGCTTATGAATTTTACTCCCAAGAATAGGTGAAAAAGATTGTCATCTTATTTTTTATTGCCATATCAAAGCTGCTGTTAGCTCAGAAGGATTTTAGTTTTCAGCTAGGTGCCGGACCCAATTATTATTTTAATAATTTGGTGATATTCCATGAAAATCTGGAGCCCTTAAATCATTCTATCTATTCCAAACTTATGTGGAATACAAGATATCGACTATCATTTGGCATAGAATCTGGCCACGTTCAGCTCTACAGATTAAATGATTTTACAGCTAATGACAATTCTGCAATAAATATGACAGTTATCCCTATACATGCTGCTATTGAAATGAAGTTAAGTAATCATTTGTTTGCTAGCTTTACTTTCGGCCCATCTTTTTTTAGAAATAATATAGTTGCTGCTAAAGGGGAACAAATAACACATACTTTCTCTACGGCGGATATCAGTTTCGGACTAGGCTATAGGCATACGTTTAAAAACCATATATTTTTAGGATTAGAATCTAAGTATTTTTATTCATCGAAATCCGAGGATAGAAATTTAAGTTTACCCTTTTTTATGGGTATAAATTTCTAGTAGGAACTAGGCTAGAGGCGCTTTTCTATAATGTACTTTTCTACCACACAATTTCCTCCCCACTGAATGCTATAGAAGAATTACACTTTCTAAATACATCAGAGCCCAGAAATCCTCTGTGGGCCGAGAAAGGAGAAGGATGAGCCGCAGCGATCACAACATGTTTACCAATATCAATCAACTGAACTTTTGACTGAGCAAATTTCCCAAGTAAAATGAAAACGACATAATTTTTATGCTTAGAGATCTCAGATATAATATAGTCAGTAAAAGCCTGCCAACCATATTCAGAATGACTCGCTGGCTTATCTCTCTCTACAGTGAGAACCGAATTAATGAGTAATACACCCTGCTCTGCCCAGTCCGATAGATCTGTGCTTCGTTTCTCATCGAAAGATGGATATTCATTCTTTAACTCTTTAAAAATATTTCTCAACGAAGGAGGTGTGCGAATACCCTCACATACGGAGAAGCACAATCCATTGGCTTCGCCTTCTCCATGATAGGGGTCCTGACCTAATAGGACGACCTTCAATTGATCCAAATCACAGAGATCAAAAGCCTTAAATATGTCTTTACTCGCCGGAAATATCGTTTTTCCGGCAGTACTATCTGCTTCCAGTTTATCCGACACAGAATCAAGTAAGCCACTCTGCATAGCCTGATGAAAGATAGGTAGCCATGAATTTTTAGGAAATTGGAACATGAGTTCAAATTTAGGAATTTAATAATAAAGATTTAAGATTTTGAAAATATCTTTGTACTAGATAATGTTTATTAAATCATGAATCAATCAAAAATGAAAGCGGAGTTTCCCAATATATCGAAATCATTAGAAATGTATAATAGAGCTAAAAAGCTCATGCATCCTATCACACAGACCCTTGCAAAAGGTCCTGGACAGTTTACTTATGGCGTATCTCCAATATATGTAGAGCGCGGCAAAGGATCTAAATTATGGGATGTAGATGGCAATGAATATCTAGACTACTGTATGGGTATTGGCCCTATTTCGCTTGGCTATGGCTATGACAAGGTGGATAATGCTATCAAAGAACAATTGGAAAAAGGAATTACTTTTTCATTGATGCATCGTTTAGAGCTAGAAGTGGCTGAGAAATTGCATGAAATTATACCCAATGCAGAGAGTATTCGTATCACCAAACAAGGCGCAGATGCCTGCAGCGCAGCGGTGCGAATAGCAAGAGCCTTTACTAAAAGGGATAAAGTAGCCGTCTGCGGCTATCACGGCTGGCATGACTGGTATATCGGCACTACTTCACGCGATGCAGGAATCCCTCAAGCAATTAAGGATTTAACAGTGATGATACAATACAATAATATCGAAAGCGTCAAGGCAGTTATGACACCGGATTTGGCTTGCTTAATATTAGAACCAATCATTTTCGAGGAGCCAAAAGACAATTTCCTACATGAAGTTCAGGCTCTGTGTCAAGCGAATGGCACCTTGCTCATTTTTGATGAAATGTGGACTGGATTTAGACTGGCGCTAGGTGGAGCTCAACAATTCTTTGGTATCAAACCAGATTTAGCCGTCTATTCAAAAGCCTGCGCAAATGGTATGCCAATAGCCTTCTTAACAGGAAGAGATGATGTCATGAGTTTATTCGAATCAGATGTTTTTTATTTCACCACATTCGGTGGAGAGGCCTTGTCTCTCGCCGCTACGCTAGCTACTCTAGAGGAGATGAAGGAGAAAAACGTACCTCAATATCTAGCCGCACAAGGCCAAAAAATTAAGGATGGATTCAATGCCCTAAGTGAAAAATATGGAATGAAAGATTATATTAGTATAGGAGGCTACCCTTGCCGCTCTATTGTCAACTTTAGCGAAAAAGCAGGAGATGCCTTAGTTCTTAAGACCTATCTGCAGCAAGAAATGATTAAACGTGGAATTCTTTGGTCTAGCTTCCATAACATGTGCTTCTCTCATAGCGATGCCGATGTTCAATTCACATTAGATGCTTACGATGATATCTTCCCTGCCTTTAAACAACTCATCGATTCTAATACTGTAACTTCGGCTTTGAAAGGTCAAGTGGTAGAAGCGGTATTTAGAAAGGTGAAGTATTAAGCGGCAATTAGTCGTCTGCGAGCGGTGGATAGGAATGAATCAAACTTTATACTTTTAACTTCAATCTTCACACCATGACTCCAAAAAAACTCATCTATCAATGGGTAGAAACATTTAACCGCATAGATATAGAGGGACTAGTGAACATGTATCATGAAGATGCGATCAACCACCAGGTCAATACAGAGCCCCTATATGGTCGAGAAGCTATTCGTCAGATGTTTACAGAGGAATTTTCAAAGGCGAATATGATTTGTGAAACAGAGAATGTATTTGAAGATGGGAACTGGGGAATACTAGAATGGAAGGACCCCTATGGATTGAGAGGCTGCGGTTTCTTCCAGTTTCGTGATGGAAAAATCATCTTCCAGAGAGGATACTGGGATCGATTGAGTTTTCTGAAAATTCACAACTTACCATTGCCTATTCACTAGTATGTAATTTAAAAAACTGTCACTAAACATAGCCTTGCAGCGCCTAGAACTAATATCCTAGGCTAGAATTCTAGCTTATCTTAGCCTGAAATTTGTAAAGAGACCAAGATAGTCCTCTGAAATATGTACAGACGAACATACAAATTCATTTAGATAGTTTTTATTATATTTAGAGACATAAACCATTGTATTTGTATTAAATACAACCATTCCACTCGATTATTCGCCAAAATTTGAAAAACCAAATATTATTAAAATGTTAATAAAATCGGAAAAAACTGTAAAAAAAGACTTGACACATTACTTAAACCACATAACTTTGCTTAAGTAATTAATTTTAAACCAAAAATTTTAAACAACATGAAAAAAATTATCTTATCAATTTTTGCACTAGGTACACTAGCAATGAATGCTCAAGATGGAAGTTTCTCTAAAGGAAATGTGGCTTTAAGTGGCGAAGTAGGCAACCTAACTACTAAAATTTTAGACGCAAACGTAAGTCCAAGTATGATGTATTTTGTTACTGATAACATTGCTCTTAGAGGCGGCTTAACTTTTGGCAATTCTTCAACAACAGTTGCTGGAGTTTCTACTGGCGAATCTTCAGCTTTTGGAGTAAACTTTGGTGCAAACTATTATTTTTCAAAAAGTAGATTTACTCCTTTCGTTGGAGCTAGTATAGGCTTCGGCTCAGGTTCAACCAAAGCAGGTGCTACTGCTCCTGAAGCAAAAACATCAACCATGGGATTAAATGTTTTCCCAGGCGTGAACGCATTTTTAACTAAAAGATTGGCAATCAATGCTTCTTTTGGTAGTTTAGGTTATTCTACAGAAACTCAAACTAGTACAACTAATGTTGAGACTAAAACTTCAGATTTCGGTTTTGACTTTAATTTGAACACAGTGAGATTGGGTGTTACTTGGGTATTAAACTAATCATTTAACAATTAAAATAAAGAAACCGAGCCTAGGCTCGGTTTTTTTTTGCTTTTACCAAAAAAAAGCTGGGAAGTATAACTGCGCCTAAATGCATTATGGCCTTGAACACCTTTTTCTATAATCGCTGTAAACCCTTTGTGTTATGAACATCAGTTACTGGAGTATAAAATTATAAACTAGATACATACAAGAATTAAAACTAAAAAGCCCTAATTGAATACAATTAGGGCTTTTTGAATAATTGGTGCGGTCTGGACGAGACTCGAACTCGCGACCTCCGCCGTGACAGGGCGGCATTCTAACCAACTGAACTACCAGACCATTTATTCACAGCTTCATTGATATTATCTCTGAGAGCAATCTAAAATAATAAATAAATTAGATATAAATGACGATTGCTTTCTTTCAAAAGCGAGTGCAAATATAAAAATAAAATTTAATTACAAGCTTAAAAATTAATTCAAGTCTGCATATTTTATAGGATATAATATGAATGACTTATTTAGTCCCCATTTTCAAAGTTTGTCATTTATCTAAAATGAACTAAATTTGTAATGCACTAAGTATTTTACCTATATGGCCTTGAGTCAAGTCACTGATTTATCACAAAATGTAACGAAGTATGAATACTCTACACAGGAGATTCCTGCTAAGGTAGTAAGCAAAAAAGATAGTTTCAGCATAGGTATTCCCCGCGAAAAAACTTTTCAAGAACATAGAGTAGCATTAACACCAGAATCGGTGCATATGCTTGTTCATCAAGGGATTAATGTTCAAATAGAGACCGGTGCTGGAAATTTCAGTCATTTTACAGATAGGGATTATTCGGAGGCTGGTGCAGAAATCATCTACGAACAAAATAAAATATTCGAAGCAGACGTAATTCTTAAGGTCACCCCGCCTACTATGGATGAGGTAGAACATATGAAAACACACCAGACTATATTCTCTCCCCTCCACCTCCCTAGTATGAAAAAAAAGGTGATTGAGAAAATGATGGAAAAGAAAATCACTGCCGTTGCTTTTGAATATTTGCAAGACGAATGGGGGGCCTATCCTATAGTGCGCGCTATGAGTGAGATCGCAGGTGGAGCAGTAGTATTGATAGCTTCAGAATACCTCAGCACAGTCAAAGGAGGAGCGGGTATCCTACTCGGAGGTATTACAGGTGTACCACCTACGAATGTCGTCATTTTAGGTTCTGGAATTGTAGGCGAGACTGCAGCTAGAGCGGCGATTGGTCTGGGAGCGACCGTCAAGATTTTCGACAATTCTTTATATAAATTAAAGCGCATTCAAAATAATCTAGGAAGCAGAGTATACACCTCTGTCCTTTCGTCTATTACACTTTCTCAGGAGCTAAAAAATGCGGATGTGGTCATTGGGGCTCTACATTCAAAGACAAGCCGCACGCCGATACTCATATCTGAATCCATGGTCATGAATATGAAGCCAAACTCCGTCATTATAGACGTATCGATAGACCAGGGAGGCTGCTTTGAAACTAGTGAAATGACGAATCATGACCAACCTACATTTATCAAACATGACGTCATTCATTATTGTGTGCCGAATATACCATCTAGAGTATCTCGCACGGCATCTATCGCACTGAGTAATATACTGGCTAATACCATGATTCAACTTCAGAAATCAGGAGGAATTAAAACCCTTATTCAATTTTCCAAAGGTGTGCGCCATGGAGCCTATTTATTTACAGGGAATGTGTGCAATCAGCATTTTAGTCAGATACTAGGCGAGAAACATATAGATTTAGATCTAATTTTTTTAAGTGACATCTGAGCATTCAAGCCCATTTTTTACCATATATTCTGATTTAGACTTTAAAATAATACGCGCAGTATAAAATATAACCACTAGACATGTCTGATTTTTTTTCTATTCAGCTGGAGATAAATCAAGCGTTTAAAACTCAACTACTACAATGGGCTTCAAAGTTCTCCACGTTTAGTTTTCTTGATTCTAATGATACCAGAGATGCACATAGCCGATATGATTTTATACTGGCAGCAGATGCACTGGCTATTTATAATAGTCTTGAGGAGCTTCCAAAAGACAAATTTCTCTTCGGACATTTTGGCTACCATTTCAATACAGAGCATAAGAGCAGAGAACCCTTCATTGACTATAGAAAATGCCATTTTTTCGAACCTCGATACGTTATTTATGCCCGGCAAGGACGACTCTACTTCAATAGAAATGCACCTGAAAGTTTAGAGATTCTCGATATCATTTTAGCGCAGACTTTGGTGGATAATAGGCTACCTAAGATCGACTTTTATGCCAGAACATCAGAGAATCAATATTCGGAAAATATTCTAGAAATTCAACAAGCAATTCGGAATGGACAGTTCTATGAACTCAACTATTGTATAGAGTTTTATAAAGAGAAGGTGCATATCCATCCTGTTCAAACCTTTCTAGAAATCAACCAGGCTGCAGCTGCTCCGATGTCCGCATTGGTGAAATATAATGATAAGTGGGTGCTTTCATTCAGCCCTGAGAGACTTGCAAAACTCAATGATAATAAACTCATCAGTCAGCCAATGAAGGGAACAGCGAGGCGGGACCTATTCAATGTAACCCATGATGAACAAATCAAACAAGAATTAGCCCATAGCATAAAGGAACGGGCAGAGAATACTATGATTGTAGATCTAGTTCGCCATGATATGACACGCTATGCGCATACTGGCAGTATTCGTGTAGAGGAATGGTGCAAAGTATATAGCTTCCCCTTTGTACATCAGATGATTTCAACTATCTCAGCAGAACTCCAGGATATAAACGATAGCCATAATGCGCTAAAAGCTCTGCTTCCAGCAGGTTCTATGACAGGCGCTCCTAAAAAAGAAGTGATTCAATTTATAGAAAAGATAGAAAATTTTGGTCGCGGCCTCTATGCTGGAAATATAGGCTACTTCGCCCCAGATGGCAATTTTGACTTTAATGTAGTGATTCGAAGTCTCTATTATGATGAAAAAGCGGAGAAAATTTCTCTGGCGGTAGGCGGTGCTATTACTTTATTGAGCGACCCAGAAAAAGAATATCAAGAGTGCTTGATCAAAGCGGAAGGCATTTTAAAGTTTTTTAAATAAGGGCCAATAAATTCAAACTATATTTGATTTCTAATTTCCAATGAGCTAACAAAATTAAACTACATACACATGAAAAAATGGCTATTCTCCCTTCTTAATTCATTTGGACTACTTAATGGTCAAAACAATTTTCCAGAATTGAAAGAAAGCTCTGTATACGAATTTACTATGAAGACGATTCAAGGTAAAGATAAGGCCATAGCAGACTATAGAGGCAAAGTGATCATCATAGTCAATGTAGCAAGTAAATGCGGACTCACGCCACAATACAAAGAACTCGAAGATGTTTATAAAAAATACAAAGATCAAGGTGTGGTCATATTGGGATTTCCTGCCAATGAATTTCTTTCACAAGAACCTGGCGATAATAAGCAAATTGCCGAATTTTGTCAGCTAAACTATGGTGTGAGCTTCGATATGTTTTCTAAAATAGTAGTCAAGGGTCCAGAGATGCATCCTTTCTATCAATTTCTGACCCAGAAAAAGTATAACAAATTAGAAGATGCTGACATCAAGTGGAATTTTCAGAAATTTGTCGTGGATAAAACAGGTAAAATAGTTAAAGTTGTATCTCCACGAGATCATATCAATAGTGCTGAAAACATCTCGTTCATAGAGGGATTATTGAAATAATCTAGCCCTTCGTCCGTTTATCTTTCGTGATTAGATTCTCATTTTTATTAGTCGTTTCTTTTATTGTTTTTTCTTCCTGTCAGAAAGAAAGCCTAGATACTACCTCAAAGTTTCCTCTCAAATTTTCTACAGATACCCTCACCTTTGATACGGTTTTTCAGACCTTGGGGTCAGCTACCCGCTCTTTTCGCATTTACAATAGATCGTCGAATACGCTGATTATTTCGAGAGCTTTTCTCTCCCGAGGTACTAACTCGCAATTCAGATTTAATATTGATGGCTTGCCGGGCACACAGGCAGAAAAAATTAGGATTTTACCTAATGATAGCCTTTGGGTATTTTCAGAGGTGACGGTCAATCCTAATCCTAGCAATCCCGTTCTTATTCTAGATTCACTTATACTAGAGACCAATGGCAGTAGACAAGTAATGATCATGCGCGCCTTAGGTCAGAATGCCTATTTTCATTATGGAGAAGTTATACAATCCAACACCACTTTTCTGAGTGATAAGCCACATGTGATCATAGATAAAACTACGAATAGTGGAACAATTCCTGGTCTCATCATTGCTCCAGGAGCTACCTTAAATATCGAAGCAGGCACTCAGCTTCACTTCTCCAATAGCTCTGGGATAATAGTCCAAGGTAGTCTCAAATGCAATGGAACCAAGGATAAGCCTATAAAAATGCGCGGATTAAGACTAGAAAAAGTATTCTTAAAAGTAGCTGGACAATGGCTGGGTTTGTTATTCGAAAGAAATAGTAAAAATAATCTCGTAGAATATACCACACTAGACGAGTCTGCTTTTGGAGTTTGGGCAGGATATCAATCCACGACCAACTTTGGACAAATGACAAATGCCACCCGAACAGAAATATACCTTAAGAACTCAACAATTTCTAACGCATTTTATTGGACTCTGCGCAGCATGAATTGTAAAGTATTGGCCGATAATTGTCAGTTTTTTACATCGACGGATTATCTGGTACAGTTGCTTTTAGGCGGAGAATATCAGTTTAGAAATTGTACCTTATTTAATATCCAAAGTAAAGACAAAAAAGGCAACCTCATTTTAACAAATCAATTTTACGATGAGAGCAGTAAGCAAACCTTTAAAAATAAACTGGAAAATACCTGCTTTTTTGAAAATTGTATAATCAACTCCAATACCGATGAAAGTATTCTGTTAGATATAGATAAAGCCCTGAATCTAGAGGCGGATTGCAGCTTTAGAAATTGTAATTACAATTCAAAAGGAAATCTAACCTCTTCGAGTTTTATCAATTGTCAGTTAAATCAAAATCCACTATTTACCAATACCTCGATAGATAAAGAAAATTTGAAACTAAAGGCTACCTCGCCTTGCGTAGACAAAGGAATATCTAATAGCCTCAGTACCGATATTCTCGGCAATCCAAGACCGAATGGCAATGGTATGGATATTGGAGCTTTTGAAAGTTTCTAACTTTAAAAAACTTGCCTTTGGCTATAGTTTGTTTTTCACTAACTTTGCCTATATCATAATAACTACATTCAAGCAATGAGCAATTACCAATCCATCGTTGAAAAAAATAAAGAAACTTATCTCCAAGAGTTAATCGACTTATTAAAATTTCCATCTATATCTGCAGACCCAGCCTATAAAGTAGACGTCATGTCCTGTGCCCAATTCGTATCGGATAAAATGAACGCCCTTGGATTAGACAAAGTAGAAATCATTTCTACCAAAGGATATCCTGTAGTCTATGGAGAAAAAATAATTGACCCAAGTAAACCTACAATTCTAGCTTATGGACATTACGATGTGCAGCCAGCAGATCCGATAGAGCTATGGACTTCCCCACCATTCGAACCTGTGATTAAAGATGGGAAAATCTTTGCACGGGGCTCAGCAGATGACAAAGGACAATTTTATATGCATTTTAAAGCTTTGGAGATTTTACTTTCAGAAAATAAACTCAACTGCAATGTAAAATGTATTATAGAAGGAGAGGAAGAAATAGGTTCTGAGCATCTCGAAGAATTTGTCAATACCTATAAAGACAAATTAAAAGCAGACTGCATCGTCATTTCTGATACATCAATGATATCCAATGAGCACCCATCTATCACCACAGGTTTAAGAGGTCTAGCCTATATGGAAGTAGAAGTCACTGGACCCAATAGAGATTTGCATTCGGGCGTATATGGCGGTGCCGTAGGAAATCCTATCAATACCCTTTGCAAGATGATAGCTTCCCTACAAGATGAAAATGGAACAATTACTATTCCACATTTTTATGATAAAATCCTAGAAGTTAGCGCAGAGGAAAGAGCCGCTATGTCTAAAGCGCCATTTGATATGACCGAATATAAAAAACATTTAGATATAGATGAGGTCTTTGGTGAGAAGGAATATTCTGTATTGGAAAGAGTGAGTATCAGACCAACGCTCGATGTAAATGGAATATGGGGTGGCTACATAGGAGAGGGTGCTAAGACTGTTTTACCCTCAAAGGCATTTGCTAAAATATCTATGCGCTTAGTTCCGAATCAAGATTACAATGAAATTTCAAAACTATTTGAAGCTCACTTCAAGTCCATAGCACCCAAGTATGTAAAAGTGAAAGTGACTCCTCATCACGGTGGTGAACCAGCTGTAACACCTACCGAAAGCAATGCCTATAAAGCGGCTGAAAAAGCAGTAGAAATAACTTATGGAAAAACGCCCATTCCATTGAGAACGGGAGGTTCTATACCTATCGTCACTATGTTTAAACGCGTATTGGGAATTGATACAGTTCTCCTTGGTTTCGGATTAGATACCGATGCAATTCACTCTCCCAATGAGCATTATCATGTATGGAATTATTTAAAAGGGATTGAAACACTTTGTTGTTTTTATGAAGAAATGGGGAGGTAGCCACTAATTCACGAGTTTCCTTTTATGATTTTTCTTAAAGAAGAGAGAGAGTTTTAAGATAATTCGATGGTGTATGGAAGTGCACAACCATCTGGGCGATGGATTTTTAGAAATAGTCTATAAAGATGCTATAGAATATGAATTCAAAAAAGGAAACATTCCTTATACGAAAGAGAAAAAATTTGAAGTAAACTATAAAGGAATAATTTTAGATATAAAATGCGCTTCAAATCTTTGCGATGCTGATATAGCACAATGCCTAATTTATTTAAAAGTTTCTCAATGTAAACTCGCTTTATTGGTTAATTTTGGAAAAAAGAGTCTTGTTCATAAAAGAATAGTTCTATAAAAAATTCGTGAATTCGTGGCTATGAAACTAGGTCTTGACGCTAAACGCGCATTTAATAATCACTCTGGGCTAGGGGTGTATAGTAGAGGTGTGATTGAGGCTGTGGAAAAAAATATTTCTACAGAAAATATAGTCCTCTTTACCCCTAAAAAGAAAATCTGGAATTCTAGCATAACTACAGTTATTAATCCTTTTGGAGTGCTCTGGCGTTCATTTTTCATCTATTTTGATTTAAAGAAATATGCAATCGATGTCTATCATGGTTTGGCTGGAGAATTGCCTTTTCTTCTTCCTAATAAGCTTAAGACAATCGTCACGATTCATGATCTATTATTTTTAAAATTCCCAGAAGACTACCCTTGGATAGACCGATTTATCTACAACTTTAAGGCTCGATATGCATGTAAAAGAGCGAATGTCATCATAGCAGTAAGTGAAGTCACCAAGTCGGATATAATATCCCATTACGGAATAGCTCCACAAAAGATAAAAATCATACCCATAGCTGCTACTAAATCACCTATAGCAGCAACCAATAGACCGCATAATAAGAATTACATTCTCTGTATCTCTTCTTTTCTCGGTAGAAAAAATCAAGCATTATTACTAGATGCCTATCTTAAAATAGCAGATAAGGTTGACTTTGATTTGATACATATTGGTTCTGGTCCTGAAAGAAAAATGGTAAAGATGCTAGCCGAAGCAAGTCATCATAGTCATCGCATTCACTTTATTTCAGGCATAAGTGATAATGAAAAATTTAATTATTTACATCATTGTCTGTTTTCAGTGTACCCTAGTAAAGGAGAGGGCTTTGGCATACCTATCCTCGAATCCTTTCTAGCGAAAAAAGCTATACTTCTAAGTGATACGCCTATTCATAGAGAAGTGGCTGGAGACGCCGCATATTATTTTCAGAATAATTCTGGAATGGATTTGGCCCAGAAACTACTCTATGTAAATTCTGCAAATAAAGCAATTCTAATTGAACACGGAAGATTAAGATTAGAACAATTTACCGAAGAAAAAAGTTATTACAAACTAGCTGAAATTTATTTTTCTTTAATGGGGCGCACGCCTCGTATTTGATCGGCTAAATACTGCAGTAAAGCTTGAGGATAGCTATGCTGCCTCACGAGTTCTTTATTCGCAGTATCATAGGGTCGCCATACATAGTCATAAGAGATAGAACTCGTATCTGTCTGAAAAAGATAACCATTGACAAAGGCGCTCATTGTATATCTATTCATAGATGTAAAATGGTTCCTAGAAAATTTTAAATAGTTTTTTTCTTTCCAGCCGAGAAGATATGATAAAGTGGCTGGAAAATTGTGCTGTGCAAATAAGCTCGTATCTTGATAGCCTCTATACACTGAATTTAACTTTTTTGAATATATAATCATCGGAATATGATAGCGCTCCTTACTAGCAATATCATAGTCATGAGGCATTTTATGCCCATGATCAGAAGTAATAATAAAAACTGTATTGTCAAATTTCTTATTTGTAGCTAGTTTAGAAAATAATTTCTTCAACTGATTGTCTAAATAAGTCACACTTTGCAAATACATTTTCTTTTCTGAAGAGTAGGTTTTCAAACCAGGTATATCGAAAGGCTCATGCGTACTCAAGGTGAGTGTATGCAGAAAAAAAGGTGGTTTTAATTTTTCATATTGATCTATGAGTGCATCGACCAAATATTCATCAGGTAAACCTAGACTTTGTAAACCATGCTTCGTATCAAAACTGGTAATGTCAAGCACGGTATCATATCCTATTTGATTAAGATATGCCCTCATATTAGCAAACTCTACATTGCCTCCAAAGACAAATTGTGTATGATATTTTCTCTTATTCATCGCAGTGAGGATACTTGGAATATCAGAGAGAGTGCTTATATTATCTGTAATATTATTATAAGGGGTAGCTAAAGAGCCTGAAAGCATAGCTGCAAGACCTTGCTCAGTTCTAGAACCTACAGAAAATGCTCTCATAAAATAATAAGAGGAATCTAGAAGAGATTCTAAAAAAGGCATATGTGAAGTCTGGCCATTATGTATTTTAAATACTTCTGCATTTACTCCTTCCATGGTTATAAGGACAATATTAGGTTGACTAGAAAATGAAAATAACTGGACATCGCTAATTGCTCCTGGTCTCTGCATCTCATTTACCCTAATCAGCATCATAGTATCAGATAGCTTTTTATATGGATTTTTTTCTAAGAACTTTTGATTCTCCACTAATACATTGAAAAAATTCCATGTACTATTAATAGAGGAAATATTATACGTCCTATTTTCACAGAAAAAACCATCACTTTGATTGCGCGGAATCTCGCGAAAACCTCCCCTGATAGCTAAAAAAGCAAGCGGAATTAAACATATTATAACTAGACCCCTTTGAAACCATTTGATAGAAAATACCGCAAATAACTTCATTTTATTACTTACATAGAAAAAAAGAATGGTAATCAAGCCGAAATAGAAGACGACAAAGACAAAATTGAACGTAGATACATTCTTGAATAACTCAGAAATATTCTTCAAATAAGGGTAAGCTCGCACGCTAAATATACAGTCCCAGTATTTATAAAGTATTATGTCACCTGCAGCAATCATAGCCTGAAAGACTGTAAGTACAAAGAAAAATCCTAAAAACAATTTATGATATCGCAAAGTGGTTACAAACGAAATCAACCAATGGAATAGACTAAGTAATACTAAAACAATAAGACTGATGCCTAAATCAAATTGAAAGCCTGAAATCAGACTCCCTAGAAAAAGAGTAAATTCGAATTTATCTGAAGATAATATCAGAAATAGGATGCGAAAAACTTGGCAAAAAACTAGCTGTACAAAAAGAATTTTTAGTAAAAAAACTAGATACTTCATGTTTCAATAGCACGGAGGAGTAGAAGTTTAACCTTAGTTCTTAACTTCAAACATCTCTGGCTTCAAATCAGTATTAAGACTATATTTAGTGACCTTCATATCTCCATTCATTGGACTAGATAAGGTCATGGGGAGCACGTAGCCATCTACAGTTTGAAAATCACTATAGGTACTAGCCACTTCTCTTTCTTCGCCTTCAACTTCTGTTTTAGAAATATCTTTTATGACCAGATTAGTCTTTTTATCGATATAAATCGTCTTTTCTTTTCCCGCTTTATTGGTTGACAATAATACATAGCATGGCTGATCATCTAATTTCTCTTCTGGTAATAATTTGAAGTTGACACCCTTTTCCTTATAATCAATAAAATCTCCTTGAATGTCCAATCTAGAAAGCATTCCCTTATGCAACTCCTCTGGCATAGCTTCTGGCTTGGCCTGACCACGCATTGGAAAATAATTATAAGCCGCTTTTTCATTGATGAGCATAAAACAATCCATTCCCATGATTTGCATATCCAATCTGAATCCTACTTTATTGGCAAATGAAAGCTTCACTGGAAATTCCATACCTTGTCTATTCGATACGCATTCCATAACCATAGTTTTCAGTCCACGTATTTTGTCCTCACCACCTCTCGCTTTGAGATTCAATGCTATGATTTCGTCAACTGATTGCGAATGAAGTGCAAAAGACATGCACAAAATGGACGTTAGTAACAATAATTTATTCATACTCTAATTTTTTAGCTAAGATAGAGCATATTAGGGAATCAACATACTAAAATTAGTTTAATTTTTTGCTTCTAATAAGGCATCATACATCCTAAAACTCTCTTCCACGATTTCCATAGCTGCATCTCGATTTAAAAATTCAGCGACGACCACATGCTTTTTCTCCAATTTTTTATACTCTTCAAAGAAATTTCTCAGTTCTAGTATAAAATGTTCGGGCAATTCAGAAATATCTTGAATATGATTTGCACTAGGGTCTCCAGCGCATACGGCTATTATTTTATCATCTGTATCTCCACTGTCCACCATTCGCATGACACCAATTACCTTTGCAGGGACTATACAAAGTGGAACCACTTCTATCTGAGTTAAGATCAGAATATCTAGAGGATCTCTATCTCCACAATAGGTTTGCGGGATAAAACCATAATTGGCAGGATAATACATAGAAGAGTATATAACCCTATCTAGGCGCAGAAGTCCACTTTCCTTATCCACTTCATATTTAGCTCGAGTTCCCTTGGGTATCTCAATGATTCCATTTACTGAATTCGGCTCCGAATTTCCTCGACTCACTTTATGCCATGGGTTTGTTTTGTCTATCTTCATTATTACATTAATTAGTTGTTTCTTTATTTGTAATCAAATAATTCATTATGAAAGCTGCAAGAATTAAACTTCTGCTAGCACTATGCAAATCTTGAAGCCCCAATATGGCAATAATCAAGGCAATAGTCAAACAAAATTTGACAATTAATGTCAATATTTGCAAAGTCTTTCCTCTTAAAATGAAATATCCGTAAGGAATAAAAAGCGGGTTCAACCAAAGTAAATTTAAGTTATTCTTTGTCACGAAATGTTCGGTAAAAAACCACTCAAAGCCTATAACTAATCCACCTAGGCCCAATAATAAATAGAATGTACCGAAAAAAATATTAGACCATGATTGAGGTTTAAATTTTAACATGACCACAATTAACATAATCAAAATTCCGAAAATGTTGGGATTAAACAACCAATCCCAGCTCGATCTTATCCTAGGGGTCTCTGGTATTATCACAGATTCTTTGACTACAAGTGCTTGTCCATTAATCTGACTTAATGCAATAGACTTCGCTACAAACTCTGGCAAAAAACAATATTCCCGTGCCGTTGATTTTTTATCCACTGGCATACCCAAAGCCACATCCATGCCCCAGTCAATCCAAGGCACTGAATTTTCAGCATTGCTATGAACATGCTCACGGAAGGTCTTCTTATCCTCCTCCTCATAAAATTTCATCTGTATACCTTTACAATTCTTCTCGATGACATCGATTATTTTGGTCGCACAATTGTTAAATAAAAAATCATAGCGATAGTATTTGTTTTCATCTTGAATATTCCATTCTAGGAACTGAAATAGACTATCTCTTTGCGCTGAAGATAGGTTCAAAACTTGTTCCTTGACCTCCCGCTGTTGATAGACATATTGCCCCATAAAATCATTCATAGATTCCTTTCCCACCATATAATCTAACTTACCCATACAGAATTTAGGGATAAAATTGGGATCCTGAAAGTCAAATAAACCGTAATTGTAAACCCAATCTATCCCTTGCGAAATATCTTGGTAACGAATAGCTGAATGACCAAAGGTACTATAAATCTCGTCTCCTCGGCTGCAGGTCAGCACGCTAAATTGCTGGGAAGCCATTGGCTGTCCAAAAAATAAAAAACAAAAAACTACAATATTGAATCTGTGAAAAGTTTGCATCGTTAAATACACTTTAAAAATATATTAAGTAAATTGAAAATACAATAATCCGAATGCTGCTAAAAGCATTATTAGTAAACTAAATACTCCTAGCAGGTTTGCCCAGAAGCCATTTGTATATTCGCCCATAATCGTCTTATTATTTGCAATATGGAGAATAATACATATCAATACAGGCGTGGATATGCCATATAAAACTGCAGTATATATCAATGCCTTGACAGGTGAAATTCCAATAAAATTAAGACCAAGACCTACAATCAGCGAAACGATAATTATAGCATAAAAACCCTTCGCTTCATGAAATTTCTTATCCAATCCCTCTTCCCAACCAAATGATTCTGCAAAAATATAAGAAAGTGAACCGCTCAAAACTGGAATAGCAATCAAACCAGTACTAATCACTCCAATGGAAAATAACAAATAGGCTAGATTTCCTGCTACAGGTTTCAAGGCTACTGCCGCTTGCTCTACTGTGTCTATTTGATGTATACCTTGGTCAAACAAAACTGTACCGGTAGTGAGGATTATAAAAAACATAATAACACCCGAAAATATCATTCCGAAATCTATATCCATATTGACATCGCTTATTAGCTTTTTATTCAATACTATAAGCGTCTTACTTTGCCGCATCTCCTCTACCTCTGCAGACGTCTGCCAAAAAAATAAATAAGGTGAAATCGTCGTACCCAAAATACCTACTAATACTAGTAGAAAATTTTTATCCCAAATAATCTTTGGAACAAAGGTAGATTTTAAAATATACCATATATCTTGCTTATAGAAAAAAGGCACCATTAAATAAACTATCATGACTGAGCAGAGCCACTTTAATATGCTAGAAATTTTCTTATATGGGAGATAAATAATTAATACTATCAATAAGACGGTAAAAAATAAACTAAATAAGGATGAATTTATACTGGGAAACAATAAATTGCCAACAGCACCCATCCCAGCAATATCTGATCCAATATTTAAAACGATAGCTGGTGCGCTGAATAGTAGCATTAAATATAAGATAGGCTTAGGATAATGAATTTTGAGTGTACGAGTTAAGCCATGAGAAGTTACTAAGCCAATTCTAGCACACATTTGCTGAATAGCAGCCATCAAGGGGAATGCAAGGATGGAAGTCCATAAGGTACTCAAACCAAACATGGCTCCTGCTTGAGAATAGGTGGCTATTCCTGATGGATCATCATCGCTAGCGCCTGTTATCAATCCTGGTCCTATCAATTTAAAATAGCCTTTTATCTTTCTGTAGTACCGCATGTTACTTATTTTATTTTGACTATTCCTTCTAACTGTCTACTAAATCACTTAATAATCATAACCACTTCTTTCGCCAGAACCATTGTAAAATAAAGATGGTAATTAATATCATAAAGAGCCAAGTCAGCTTATATCCATGAATATAATCTAGCTCTGGCATATATTTAAAATTCATTCCATAGACTCCCGCGAGAAACGTCAAGGGCAGAAAAAATGCAGAAAAAACAGTCAGAATGCGCATCACTTCATTGGTCTTTTGAGAAGAAATAGACATATAGAAATGTAATAAATTATTGACATCTTCTAGATTCTGCGCATAAACCGATAGGAGCTGAACATGCATATCTCGCATATCATTAAGCGCTATTTTATCTTTGGACTGAATACTCTGCGCTATCCCACCCGTCATTTGGAGTAATTTGTGAGCTATATGCGTTCTCCGCTTTAGAAAATAGAGATTCTGCATCAGCAGTGGCGATAAATTTTTCAAAAAGATACGCTCTTCATAGATATCTATTTCCTTAGCTAATTCTAGGGAAGGTTGTTCGTAGGTTTTAAGCACATTCCATAGCAGTCTTACTACTATATCAGTCGGCGTTTGGCACTTTCCTGAGTCATAATATTTTGCCTTGGTAGTAGCTATGAAATCTAAAGGCAATCTATGAATAGTCAAGATAAATTTTTCGTTATAAAAAAAAGCTAATTTAGATGTAGCCTGCTGTATAGTATGAATTTTTGAACTATGCGGATGCTCTATCATTAACCGAGTGATTATAAAATGATAATCTTCTTGAGATTCGTACTTCGGCAGATGATCGGGCTCTAAACAATCTTTGATTGAGTATGGGTGTATCTGAAATTTTTCACCCAAGGCTAAAAGCTCAGCTTCATCGGGAGAGACTACATCTACCCATTGAAAACCCATAGCACTCTGTATATATTCGGATATAGCCATTTCAAACTTTAAAATACCAAAAATAGCATTTTCTTATCTTATTCTCATTATTAATGATTGATTTCATTGATATAATTGATTTTCCATGAAATTTTTATTCATTCTTGGGAATATAACTGAATAAAAATTTTGATGTACATTTGTTGACTTTATAAAACAGATTATGAGCGATTTTATCACCAAACGAGCAGAAGACATCAATCAATGGTACAATGACCTAGTCATTAAAGGAGAGCTAGCAGACTACAGCTCCGTGCGGGGCTGCATGGTTATCAAGCCTTATGGATATGCCCTTTGGGAAAATATGAGAGATGCCCTTGACAAAATGATTAAAGATACAGGGCATGTAAATGCCTATTTCCCGCTATTCGTGCCAAAATCACTTTTTGAAGCAGAGGAAAAGAATGCAGAAGGCTTCGCTAAGGAATGCGCAGTCGTGACTCATTATAGACTAAAAAATGACCCAGACAATAAGGGAAAACTCATAGTGGACCCAGAAGCCAAGCTAGAAGAAGAACTGGTGGTGCGCCCTACATCCGAAGCCGTCATCTGGAATACCTATAAGACATGGATTCAGTCCTATCGAGATTTGCCATTATTGATCAATCAATGGGCGAATGTAGTCCGATGGGAAATGCGGACGAAACTATTTCTCCGCACAGCCGAATTTCTCTGGCAGGAAGGACACACTGCACATGCTACGCAAGCAGAAGCTATAGAAGAAACCAAAAAAATGTTAGGCGTATATGCCGATTTTGCAGAAAACTGGTTGGCTATACCTGTGTATCAAGGAGTAAAATCAGAGTCTGAACGCTTCGCAGGAGCCGTTGACACCTATACCATAGAAGGCTTGATGCAAGATGGCAAAGCGCTACAATGTGGCACTTCTCATTTCTTAGGGCAGAATTTCGCGAAAGCATTTGACGTGAAATACCAAACCACCGAAGGAAAAGACGAATACGTCTGGGCTACGTCATGGGGAGTTTCGACTCGACTGATAGGAGCCTTATTGATGACGCATTCGGATGATAAAGGAATCGTGATGCCGCCAAAAGTGGCGCCACATCAGGTAGTTTTTGTCCCATTCCTCCATGAAAAAAAACCAGAGCAGAACCAAATCTTAATCGATAAATGCAATGAATTCGTAACACAATTCAAAGCCAAAGGTATCCGCTGCAAAATCGATACCGACCTTATGAAGCGTCCTGGATTTAAATTTGCCGAGCATGAGATGAAAGGTATACCTGTCCGCATCGTATTCGGACCTCGTGATTTAGAAGAAAATGTAGCGGAGGTAGCTCGCAGAGATAACTTAAGCAAAGAATCTATATCACAGGATAAATTAGTCAATCATGTAGAGAATTTATTGACAGAAATTCAAGCCAATATCTACAACAGAGCTAAAGAATATCGCAACACCAATACACGCGAATGCACCGACTACGAAGATTTCAAATCCAAAATAGCCGAAGGAGGATTTGTGATCACGCACTGGGATGGAACTGCAGAGACCGAAGAAAAAATCAAGGAAGAAACAAAAGCTACTATCCGTTGTATTCCTTATGACTACGAGCAGACCGCCGGAAAATGTATCTATTCTGGTAAAGAAACAAAACATCGGGTATTGTTTGCAAGGGCGCATTAATTTATGAAATGACACATTTCTACTCCAAGCCCGCCAAAATCATCATAGGAATAATACTAGCTACATTATTCTATTGGACGAATCCCTTAGCCATTTCTGAGCTTGCCAATCGCACTTTATTTGTGGCCATATTAATGATATCATGGTGGATTACAGAGGCGCTACCTATGCCTGTCGTGGGCATTGTACCATTGATTTTATTTCCATTATTGAAAATTTTAAAAATAGAAAAAGTGTATGAGGCCTATGCCAATCCCATTATTTTTTTATTTCTCGGAGGATTTATGCTGGGTTTGGCGATAGAGAAGTGGAATCTACATCGCAGGATAGCGCTAAGTATAGTGAAGATAACAGGAACGAGTGGTGACCAGATTATAATAGGATTTATTATCGCTACCGGAATACTTAGTATGTGGCTGAGCAATACAGCTACTACAATCATGATGCTTCCCATCGCGTTATCCATTATTCACTTAATGAAAGAGAATCACATAGGAGAAGGTAATTTGGCTAATTTCTCACTGGTCTTATTACTCGTCATCGCAATGGCATCCAATATGAGTGTGGGTACTGTCATAGGTACACCACCCAATATTGCTTATGTGAGTCATATTCAAAATAAATTCCTTCACCAAATCGGATTTTTAGAATGGATGATGGTTTGTACACCCTTGTCTATTGCGTTGATGATATCCATGTATTTTATTTTAGTGAAATGGCTCTATCCAAATCATATCAAAGCAAACAAGGACACCAAAGATTTAATTCATAATCAATACAAAGAATTAGGCAGATTCTCAACGGCTGAAAAAAGAGTCTTTATTATTTTCATATCCACGTCTTTGCTATGGATAACAAAAGATTTGATAAACAAAATCCATCCAAATTTTCAACTCGATGACACGATGATTGCTTTGATGTCGACGATACTTTTGTTTGCTATTCCATCAGGCTTAAAATCAACTGAAGAGAATTCAAAATCTGAAAATCTACTTGAGTGGGAAGATTCTAAAAAAATGGCTTGGGGTATTTTATTGCTTTTTGGTGGAGGTATTGCATTGGGAAGAGGCTTGGAAGAAGCTAAATTAGTTCAAATGCTAGGACATTGGTTAGCGAGTTATCAAGTAAATGGATTTCTGCTCGTAGTTATTGTTACCACCCTTTCCATATTTATCAGTGAACTGACCAGTAATGTGGCTCAAGTCATTATTTTCGCACCTGTAGTGTCGAGTTTGGCTATAGCTCTCGGAATGAATCCATTGATGCTCGGCATACCTATGACGATGGCTGCAAGCTGCGCGAGTATGCTGCCTATGGGAACTCCGCCCAATGCAATTGTATTCTCTAGCGGTCATATCAAACTCAAACAAATGGCTTATTCCGGCTTCATCATGAATATCGTTTCGATCATTTTGATTTCCATTTTTTGTTGGTTTTTGATACCGATGTTTATGGATCATAAATTCTAAAAAATCTGATTGCATAACGCTTTCAACTCCTCAGGGAAGTCAGAATAAGTCATGTTTTTTTACCTATTCTAAATTTTTCTGCCGAGACCACGGGGAGAGGGCTTCGCCCACTAAAGCACCTTTTATATAAACAACATATATAAATATAAATGGTATTAATTATTCTTTCAAAAACTTAAACTGACTAGTCAGATTCATAGATTGCAGCTCTATAAAATATATCCCCTTCGGAAGTATTACCAAATCAATTTTCTCTTCGCATTCTCATTCTAAAACCAATACCCCTAGACTATTTCTAATTTTAAATTCTTTTTTATCTGAAGTATTGAAATTGAAATTAGTTTGAACTGGATTAGGAAAAAAGGAAATAGATCTAATAGAGGCGTTTTGAATACTGGAGGTGATTTCACACTGTTCCCTATTCTGATAAAAAAATGGATAATGGTAACGAATAGTGCTATTCTCTTCAAAACAAATATTTCCAGAAGTAAACTCTGGAAAGGTCGTCAGATGATTATTCCACATAATTCTTTTCACAGAGCCTATGCCTGAAATATAAACATCATATACTGTAGTTATCACTTTTCGATAATCATCTTCTATCCATTTATATTCTATCTTAGTAACGGTATCAGAAATTGTTCCATAAATAGCCATTGTATCACCGATTTTTACTTTATCAGAATATACCAATAATTCTTGACCATTGTTATAATTTGAAAGAATGAAATATTTGCCCGATGAATAATCATAGCGCACAAATCGATTTATTTGATTCATAGTTCCGTACTTTTTTCCAAATAAAGTAGTATCGTGATTTGTGAAATAGTAAGGAACTGAAAACTTCAAATCACCGCTATGGTTATATGCCCAGGTGTGCCATATTTTGTTTGAATTAGTTAATGAATTATCTATGGCACAATTCTTACCAAATATTCTCAAAATGCTAGTATCCGTATGAATCACACAATCTAAATTGAACCCTAGATCTGAAAAATTGAACTTACTAGGCCAGTTTATGGGGTGGAAAGCATTCAAACACCCGAGGCTTTCAATCCATATTAATCCAGGAACATTCGTAGGATAAGCCACAGACTTTAGCTCCATTCGCCATAAACTATCATTTTCTATTTTTACCTTCGATTTTGCAATAACCCGCAGCTTATATGGACTACTGGTATAATTAGAGACTAGCGTATCTCCTAAATTTAGAGAATAATCCATAAGAAGATATTCTTTTGCTCCTGTAAGTGCGAAAACCTTAGTGCCAGAGTCCGCTATTTTGAAATTTTCAAAACTATAGTAGTCCTTTCCATTAAAATTGGCTATAGGGGTGTCTAGCTTGGAAGAATAACGATTAGATACTTGCGCCCAAACAAAACTCTTATATAACCAAAAATAGTCCAAGGCTCTGGAAGAAAATGGTTTCTGACTCTGAGCGAATGTGCAAAAAGTAAAAATAAAAAACAATAGTAGTCTAATTTTCAATAAGATAAACTTTAACGCAAATCTAGCCATAAATATCTTTTTTCTAAAATCAATCTTTTTCTCATGTCACAATTCTTTAATTTTTCGTCAATTTTTCTCTTAAAATTATTCATTCTTAATTATCAATAATTCGCTAAACTTGCACTTTCAAGTTTGATACATGGACGAGCAGTTATTTAACCTATCTAAAAGGAAGAAAGTAGTCACTGAGACCAAAATGAGTTTCATGGAGAGTCTATATCTTCCTGCTATATTCAAAGGAATGGCGACTACAATTAGTCACCTTTTCAGAAGGCCAGCGACTGTGCGCTATCCAGAAGAGATCAAGGAATTTTCAACAATCTATAGAGGTCAGCATGTATTGAAGCGCGATGACAAAGGAGCTGAGCGATGCACGGCATGCGGTCTTTGCGCTCTAGCTTGTCCAGCCGAAGCTATCACTATGGTGGCTGCTGAAAGAAAATCCAATGAAAAACATCTATACCGTGAAGAGAAGTATGCTGAAACCTATGAAATCAACATGTTGCGTTGTATTTATTGCGGCCTCTGCGAAGATGCTTGCCCTAAAGAAGCTATTTTCTTGACTGATAAAATAGTAGATGCTGAGTTCATGCGTAAAGACTTCATCTACGGAAAAGATATTCTGGTAGAGTCCATAAATAATCCTATAGATGTGAGTAAGAGACAAACCCCAGAAGTCTTAGAATTTAAAAAAGATCCCAAACACAAGCATAATCAAGTTTTCGAAGGAATACAATCTTAACCTATGGACTTAACCAATATTGCATTTATAGCTTTTTCTGCCATAACCCTTATTTGTGCGCTCATGGTTGTTCTTGCTAGAAACCCAATTTATAGTGTCATTTTTCTAATTCTGACAATGTTTAGCCTCACAGGGCATTATGTTTTATTGCATGCACAGTTTATAGCCATTATTAATATTATAGTGTATGCTGGCGCTATCATGGTGCTATTCCTCTTCGTATTAATGCTAATGAATATGAATGCCAACAATGAACCCAATAAGTCTTTTCTATGGAAAGTCCTAGCTGGCCTAGTTACTAGTGGCATGCTGATGAGTATTCTCTTGGTTTATATTAAAAATATGGGCGATATGCCGATTGTGCCTACTACGAATAGTGCTGTAGGACAAGCTCTTCCGGCAGATTTTGGATATATAAAACCTCTTGGCAATTTGTTATTTACAGAATATGTTTTTCCATTTGAAATAGCGTCTATTCTCTTTATTGCGGCCATGGTAGGTGCAGTCTTTTTAGGTAGTCGTGAAAAATCAACTAATAACCAATAGGGAATAACGAATAAGTAAGAACTAATAGCTGATAATTAAAATAAGCGAGATAAAATGAACTTGATTGGATTTGAAAATTATTTATGGCTCGGCTCGGCGCTTTTCTGCATCGGACTGCTGGGTGTACTCGTGCGCAGAAATGTGATAATACTCCTTATGTGTATAGAGCTCATGCTCAATGCCTCCAATCTTTTACTTGTTGTGTTTGCTAAAATGTTTGGCAATATGAACGGACATATCTTTGTATTTTTTTCTATGCTAGTGGCAGCAGCTGAAGTATCAGTAGGACTAGCTCTTATCGTATTGATTTATAGAAAATTCAGAACTATAGATAGTAGTTTTTTGGACAAATTAAAAGGTTAAACTTAAACGTAGTCAAGTGATTTTAGCTAAAATATTAATCTTATCTCCTATTATAGGCTTTCTCATCAATCTGATTGGAGGGAAAAAGCTAGGCAAAGTTTCTGGTATCATAGGCACAGCGGCTGTCTTCATTTCATTTATCTGTGCACTACTTATGTATAGAAAAGTAGTGAGTACAGGTGCATATGATGTTCCTTTATTTACATGGATGCATATTTCTACCATTCATATAGGCTTCAATCTATGGGTAGACGAGTTAAGTACATGGATGATGCTTATCATTACTGGTATAGGTACATTGATACACATATACTCCATCGGTTATATGTCTCACGATAAAGGCATAGGTCGATTTTTTGCCTATCTCAATCTTTTTATATTTTCTATGCTTATGCTCGTCCTTGGCGGCAATTTTATTATGCTATTCATCGGGTGGGAAGGTGTAGGACTTTGTTCTTACTTATTGATTGGTTTTTGGTTTAAGAATGTGGATTATGGACATGCCGCGCGCAAAGCGTTTATCATGAATAGAATTGGCGACTTAGGTCTTCTTTTGGGTATATTCTTATGTATACAGACCTTTGGCACCATCAATTTCAATGAAATCAATTCTATAGCTGCCGAAGATTTGGCACTTAAAGCAAGTGGCCAACTAGGCTTGTTTCAGCCATATATTTACACCGCTATTACACTTTGTCTATTTATAGGTGCCATGGGTAAGAGTGCTCAATTACCTCTCTATACTTGGCTACCTGATGCTATGGCCGGACCTACTCCGGTTTCAGCACTAATACACGCTGCCACTATGGTTACAGCTGGTATTTATTTAGTAGTTCGCAATGCTGCTTTGTTTGAATTGGCTCCGTTTACTTTAGATTTCATCTTGGTCATTGGTATGGCGACTTCTATTCTCGGGGCGCTCATTGGGCTATTCCAGAATGACATTAAAAAAGTTCTAGCCTACTCCACAGTTTCTCAATTAGGTCTTATGTTCGTAGCACTCGGTGTAGGAGCTTACACTTCGGCTATGTTTCACTTGACCACGCATGCCTTCTTCAAAGCGCTACTCTTCTTAGGAGCTGGCTCGGTGATACACGCTATGAGTGGCGAGCAGAATATACTCAGCATGGGAGGTTTGAAAAACAAAATTAAATTAACTCATTTAACATTTGCTATCGGCACGTTAGCCATTATTGGGGCGCCCCTCATGTCTGGGTTTTTCTCCAAAGATGAGATATTAGAGAAATTATATAACCATTCTCTCATCATTTGGGGATTTGCCTTAGCGAGTGCGGCAATTACTATCATATATATGGTACGTGTCTATACCTTGACCTTTAGTGGAAAATTTAGAGGAACTAAGGAGCAGGAAGACCATCTGCATGAAAGTCCTAGTAGTATGACCCTTCCTTTGATTATACTAGCTATACTTTCTATTTTCGGAGGAGTTTTAAATTTGCCTCACCTCATAGGAGGTGGTTCTAGTCAGAAAATGGGTCTTTGGCTATCTAAAATAAATTCTTTAAAAGCGATTCCTGCTCATGTGAGTCATTTGTCGCATAGTATGGAAATCATGCTCATGCTCATAGCCACAGTGCTAGTTGTTATATTAGGTAGTCTTTCTTATTTCAAGTACAATAAGCAGACCGATGCGGAACTGAATCAGCCTCGTCTGGGCTTTTCTCTATGGGGTGAGCATAAGTTTTATGTAGATGAATTGTATCACAACCTTTTTGTCAAACCACTAGAAGCATTAGCTGATTTTTTCTTCTACTATATAGAGCATTGTTTCATACAGCCTATCACCTTTGGTAGCTCTCGAATAGCATATAGCGTAGGACAGCTGCTTCGTATAATACAGAATGGAAATATAGAGTATTACCTAGTATATTTATCCATAGGTGCGGTTCTCGTCTTATCTTTAAGTATGTTTGTTTTTTAAATATTAAATTATAGCATTGTGCATCTGATATTAATATTACCTCTTGTCGTGGCTATAATAGCCTTCTTCATGTCTCATAAGCTGGTTAAAGAGTTTAGTCTGGCCTTTTCTGGCGCGTTCTTTCTGCTATCACTTTATGTATTGTTTCAATACAATCCTTTAAACTATTATAATTTCACCTACTATAATGAGAGCTTCCTAGCAGGAACTGGAGGCAGTTTACACCTAGGATTAGATAGTATAGGTGTACTTATGTTCGTCTTGACCAATTTTGTCGTATTCTATGTCAATATTCTAGCTAGAAATAAATCATATACAAGTGATTTTTACGGTTGTATATTTCTTATGCAGTTTGCCTTGATAGGCGTATTCTCTAGTCTTAATGCTATTCTCTTTTATTTCTTTTGGGAGTTAGCACTTCTTCCAATCTACTACATAGTCTATCAATGGGGCAGTGGAAAAGAACTTAACAAAGCATTTGTGCGATTTTTTGTTTATACTTTCGTAGGCAGTTTATTTATTCTTACCTCATTCATATTATTTGCTATTGAGACTAAGACGACTAGTTTCGAAATCACTGAAATGGCTAAAAACTCACTCACTGGGCCTACTCAAATACTATATACTCTTTTCCTTATTATAGGTTTTGGTGTAAAAATTCCAATTTTTCCTTTGCATTCATGGCAAGCTAACACCTACAGAAAGGCTCCCGCGGAAGGTACAATTCTCCTATCTGGCATTATGCTAAAAATGGGTCTATTCGGTCTAATTCGCTGGTTAGTTCCTTTTCAGGAAGAGTCTTTACCTATTATTCAAAAAATTATTTTGGCCCTAGCCATTTTTGGAACTATCTACGGCGCAGCGATAGCCTTGCGAAGAAATGATTTGAAACTCATAGCTGCCTTCTCCTCTTTGTCGCATGTAGGACTCATAGCTGCCGGTATTTTTTCTTATAAATATATTGGCTTTCAAGGAGCTGTATTTCAAATGCTCGTGCATGGTATCAATATTGTAGGGATATTTTATATTATTGATATCATAGAACGAAGTTCTGGCACTCGTTATCTATCAGAATTAGGAGGTATCGCCTCTAAGGCTCCCGTCTTCTCCACGCTTGCTTTTATCATCATATTAGGCAGTATTGCTGTGCCACTCACTAATGGATTTCCTGGGGAGTTCTTGCTTCTCATGTCTGTATTTATTTATCAGCCTATCCTAGGGGCTATCGCAGGTATAACTATTATACTCGGAGCGGCTTATATGCTACGCGTATTCCAAAGAGCATTTATGGGTGAAGTATCTGATCATGTATCTGAGTTTAAACCCGTGTCTAATGCTGATCTTTATGCTTTAGGGCTTATAGTCGTTCTAGTATTTCTTCTCGGTATATATCCCCAGTATGTGCTAGACCTCACAGCCAATGGCTCTCAGTATTTAACCAACTTGTTAGAGTTAAAAAATAATTAAGAAAGACGTATGCTAACTATCCTTATTCTATTTCTCACTGGGCTTTGCACTATGTTTGCCAGTTTTATGCCTAATAAGCAGCTGCCGAAGTATCTCGGCGTATCAGGTATTATACTTGCCTTAGTCACTTTACATCTTCGCCTGGGGTTAGGCTTGGATTTTCCAACTTTTTTTACTATGTTTCCGCTAACTAGAATCGTCAGTGTAGTTGCTTTATTTCTTTTGCTAGTTATCTTTCTAGCGCATAGAAAGTATGAAGAAGACTATGATTGGTCTGCTGTATATTCTTTAATGCTATTTAGTACTTGCGGTGTTATTTTACTTTTTGGCCAGCGAAATCTTTTGACTTTATTTCTAGGAATTGAAATTATGTCCATCCCACTCTATGTATTAGCTGCTAGTAAACGAAATCAAGCTATATCTCTTGAGGCTGGTTTGAAATACTTTATTTTGGGATCTTTCGCTAGTGCTTTTTTACTTTTCGGCATAGCTCTGGTATATGGCAGCACCAGCAGTTTCGTTCTAGATGAAATTATGTCCATACAAGAAAATCATGCAGGTCAATTACCTGCCTATTTCCATGTTGGATATATTTTTATTATTGTTTCTATTTTATTTAAAATGGCAGTAGCCCCGTTTCATTTTTGGTCTCCCGATGTATATGATGGATCACCTACAGTAGTTACTAGCTTTATGACTACCGTAGTCAAATTAGGGTCATCTATTGCTATGTATTTTTTACTCGCCGGTTTTTTTAAATCACAATTCGAAAACTACTCCAAATTTCTTCTACCGATCATAGCCTTTTCCTTTCTGCTAGGCGCTATATTGGGCTTGGTTCAGAATAATCTAAAGCGTATGTTAGCTTATTCTAGCATTTCACATATTGCTTTTGTATTAGTGGCTATTATACTAAGCGTAGCTATGAATGATCAAGGTATTTTTATGTTTTATCTAATGACCTATTCTATAGCTAGTCTTCTAGTATTTCTTATTCTAGATTATTTAGAGCAAGGCAATTCTATCTTCCTCGACCAACTTAATGGATTGAGTAAACATCAACCTATATTAGCTTTGGCGCTAGCTATTGGTATTTTATCAATGGCAGGCATTCCTTTTACTGGAGGGTTCATAGCTAAATATCGAGTATTAATGGGAATCTATCAGCTCAATGTTTGGATATTTGCTATCGGACTACTTTCAAGTGCTATAGCAATAGGTTATTATTTAAAAATATTGAATCGTATATTTTTTCATGAAAATAGTCAAGAAAATGTTGCAATTAACAACAATTTATTTGTAGGGATTGTATCTATTTTAGCCTTGGGTACCATTACTCTTGGCATCTTCCCAGAGCTTATTTTACAGCTCATTCATAGCTTTTTTGTCGCCTAAATAATAGCCAAATATTACCCTTAAGTTAAGAAGTAAGATTTTTATAGAGGATAAAATAAAAAATATATCTTTGTGTTAGATAAATTATCAATATAAATCAAATTAAAATTTTTAAATTAATAAAACAATGAGTACACAAAAAAATCAAGGAAGCGTATTACCAATATCTAATGCTATTGTATTCGTACTAATTTTCGCTGTAGCCCTATTGCTATTCTTCTTCGTCTTTGGTTCTTCTAGTAATCTAGATGAGCATGGACATGCTAAGCCGGGCAATTATATGGGAATGATTTACATGGGAGGATTTGTGGTACCAGTGCTTTTTACTCTATTAATTTCTACTTTCGTATTCACTATAGAAAGAGCGCTATCTCTGGCTAAAGCTGCTGGCGGAAAAGATGTAGACGGCTTCTTAAAGAAAATCGTTCAGTCTCTGGAGAGTAATGATATAGAGGAAGCCAGAAGACTTTGTGATGTTCAAAAAGGAACTATAGCCAATGTAACACTTTCTGGAGTAGATGCTTATGATGAAATGTCAAAAAATTCGCACTTGGATGCAGAGCATAAAGTTCTCTCTATTCAAAAATCAATGGAAGAAACTACTGCTCTAGAGGTTCCAATGTTGAGTAAAAATATGTCTATACTGTCTACCATAGCTACCATAGCTACTCTAGCGGCTCTTATTGGAACGGTAATCGGTATGATAAAGTCCTTCGCGGCTCTAGGTGCTGCTGGAGCTCCTGACCAGACTCAGTTAGCGGTAGGTATCTCAGAAGCCCTTATCAATACCGCATTAGGTATCGGTACTTCGTTCTTTGCCATCTTGTTTTACAACTATTTCAACTCGAACATAGATGGTATGACTTATAAAATGGATGAGGCTCAGTTCTTAATTTCTCAGACCTTTGCTTCTAGAAACTAAAAGCAAAAATTAGATTTTTCAATAAGAAAATAAATCAAGATGCCAAAAATCCAAGTAAAAAAAGGCTCAGTATTTGTAGATATGACCGCCATGTGCGACGTGTCCTTTCTACTGCTGACCTTCTTTATCCTCACGGCCAAAGCTAAACCTATGGAGCCTGTAGAAGTCATGACGCCATCTTCTATTGTAGAAATACCTGTGCCAGATGTTAATGTCATAACAATAATGGTAGATAAAGCTGGACGTATTTTTATGGGTATGGATAATGTAGATGGTGCACGTCAGCGATGGCTAGACAATCTTAATACACAATTCAAGATGAATATCACTGCTCCTAATCAGGTAAATAACTTTATCAATGGAGGTGTCATACCTGTATCCGCCAAGGAACTTCCAACTTTTCTAGCCGCAGAGGCTGAAGCTAAAAAGAAAATGATAGAAACTACCAAAGGTATACCTGCGGATGTAGAAAATTCCGATGCCAACGAACTGAGGTGGTGGATATATAATGCGAGAGCGGCCAATCAAAAAGCGGTAGTGGTAGTCAAAGGTGATAAAAAAGCGCCTTATGCTATTATCAAACAGGTAATGAAGACTTTAGAAAAGCAAGGTGTCAGCCGATTTAGCCTGTTGACATCACAAGGTTCTAGAGATTAAAAATTATAATATTTAAGTAGGTAATAACTGAAACAAAAGAGATAAGATATGGCTGAAATAGCAGAAAATCCCCAGGGCGGGGGAGGCAAAAAAGGAAGAAGTAAAAAACCCTCGCCCCGTGTAGACTTAACACCCATGGTAGACTTAGCATTTCTACTCATTACTTTCTTCATGCTTACTACTTCCCTATCCAAACCAAAAGCTATGGAAATAGCACTGCCTGATACGGAAAATATTCCAGTAGATCCACCACCAGTAGATGATGATGTAGTTATGACAGTTTTACTTGCGCCGAAAAATGTGGTATTATACTACTTCGGATCTCCAGAGAAAGCTGCGGCTGACCCTAATGGAATTAAATCAACTACATTTGATAAAGAAAGTGGAATACGAAAAGTCATTTTAGATAAGAAGAAAGCGGTAGCTGCTTTGCCAAATGGACTTGGAATTGATTCTAAGAAGAATAACAAAACAATGGTTCTTATCAAAGCGGTAGATTCTTCTGTTTATGGGAATATGGTTGACGTGCTGGATGAAATGCACATAGCTGATATTAAGTTTTATGCTATCCTTCCTATTTCGGAACCAGAGAAGACCTTAGTAGATAATTCAATGAAAAAAGTGGTTCAAAAATAATTAAGAAATTAGACATGAATTTAGATCAAGTAATCGCCATGAAAGGTTCATTGGATGACCTTCTCTTCAGAGGAAAAAATAAATCCTATGGTGCCTATGACCTAAGAAAAAGCTACCCACAGCACCTTAAAAAGTCTTTGGTTATATTTCTATTCCTTGTACTTGGCATTGTAGCAGCATATGTAGTTTATGATAAGCTTAAGGATAAGGTAATTTTCAATTCAGAAACGCCGATACGCAAAGTGACGGAACTAAAAGCTCCTCCCCCATTGGATGAAACAGCACCACCACCACCACCACCACCGCCACCACCGCCAGTGAAAGCGACCATACAGTTTGTACCACCAAAAATCGTAGAAGTAGCTCCACCCGATGAGGAAATAAAAACAGTAGATGAAATTAAAGAATCTAAAGCCGAAATATCTACAACTACGGTAGTAGGTCAAGATTTAGATGATTTAGATGCTGGTACAGATGCTGGAGTTGGAGTAGAAGCACCGAGATCAGATGAACCGTTAGTTTTTGCTGAGCAAATGCCGGAATTTCCTGGTGGAGATGATGCTCTTATGGCTTATCTTCAGCGAAATATAAAATACCCTGCATTTGCACTGGAAAATGAAATAGAAGGTGTAGTTATGGTTAACTTTGTAGTTAACTCAGATGGTAGCATTAGCAAAGTGAATGTAACGAAAGGAATCAAAGGCGGATGCGATGAAGAAGCTTCAAGAGTCGTTCGAAATATGCCGAAATGGAAACCAGGTAAACAAGGTGGGCAACCAGTGCCAGTTTATTTTGACGTTCCAGTGAACTTCAAAATAGAGTAATAATAATTTAAGTAGATAAAAAAATAGCCTGTGATTTAAAACCACAGGCTATTTTTTTTTAGATATCTATACGTCCAAATGTTCCTATTTGGTGTAGGCAACTAAAATATCATCGACCGCATCGATATAAATAGTCATGCCTTTCGTAAACTCACCTGCTATTATTTTCTTGGAGATTAGATTGACTATATCTCGCTGAATAAGTCTTTTTAGCGGTCTCGCTCCCAGTTCTGGGTCATAGCCATGCTCGGTTAAGTATTCGATAGCGTCAGGCAATATTTCCAATTTCAAGTCTTGATGTACTAGAAGCTCTTCTATTTGCTTTAGCTGAATAGATACAATTGCTTTGATCACCGATTTTCTCAATGGAAGGAAGAGGACGATATCATCTATACGGTTGATAAACTCTGGTTTTATTATAGTCTTGAGGTGTGCCACGAGTTTTTGCTTGACTACAGGAGCTACATTCGCTACATTTTCATCTTCTACATCGTCAAATCCATTGAGAATTATATCCGAACCCATATTGGATGTCATGATAATGATCGTGTTCTTGAAATTGATTAATCTACCTTTATTATCCGTCAATCTACCGTCATCTAGCATTTGAAGCAAGATATTGAAGGTATCAGGATGCGCCTTTTCGATCTCATCTAAAAGAACTACAGAATAGGGTCTGCGTCTAACCGCCTCGGTTAGCTGTCCACTTTCTTCATAGCCAACATAGCCCGGAGGGGCTCCCACCAATCGACTCACGCTATGCTTCTCTGAATATTCACTCATATCGATACGGATATATGCATTTTCATCATTGAAAAGATATTCTGCTAATGCCTTCGCCAACTCCGTCTTACCTACTCCAGTGCTACCTAAAAATAGAAATGAACCGATGGGTCTATTTGGATTCTGAAGACCTGCACGACTCCGCAATATAGCATTGGAGACAGCTTCTATGGCCTCTTCCTGACCTACCACTCGTTTTCTCAACTCTGCATCGAGGTGAAGTAGTTTCGTTTTCTCCGATTGTAACATAGACTGCACTGGTACACCCGTCCATTTGCTCACTATCTCGGCGATATCTTCTGAAGTCACAAATTCTTTCATCAATTTTTCTCCTCCTTCAATGGATTTAAGCTCTTTTTCACAAGCCTCAATTTCTGCCTGTGTCGAAGCCATCATCCCATAGCGAATCTCTGCTACTCGTGCATAGTTTCCAGCTCTCTCCGCCTGTTCTGCCTCCAGTTTTAAGGATTCTAAATTCGATCTCGCATCTTGTACTTTATCTACTATTGATTTCTCCTTGTCCCATTTTGCTTTGAACTCATTGCGCTCGATGCTCCACTTCGACAATTGCTCTTCAATATTTTTTAGTTTCACTTCATCTTTCTCTCTTCGAATAGCCTCACGCTCTATTTCTAGTTGCATTATTTTTCTATTCAATTCATCCAGAGCTTCTGGAACAGAATTTATTTCTAGCCGCATTTTAGCCGCAGCTTCATCTATCAGGTCAATAGCTTTATCTGGAAGAAATCTATCCGTTATATATCTCTGGGAAAGAGTGACAGCAGAAATGATGGCCTCATCTTTTATTTCTACATTGTGATATCTTTCATAGCGCTCTTTTAGACCTCTAAGAATAGAAATGGCAGCTTCTTCATCGGGCTCATCGATCAAAACTTTCTGAAATCTTCTTTCCATCGCCTTATCTTTTTCAAAATATTTTTGATACTCGTCAAGAGTAGTCGCCCCGATCGCTCGCAACTCTCCTCGAGCTAGCGATGGTTTTAGAATATTTGCAGCATCCATAGCACCATCAGATTTTCCAGCACCTATGAGCGTATGTATTTCATCAATAAATAATACAATTTTGCCTTCGCTATCAACCACTTCTTTGATGACGGCTTTCAGACGCTCTTCAAACTCACCTTTGTATTTAGCCCCAGCTATTAGTAATCCCATATCCAATGCGAATACTTTTAAATCTAGTAAATTTTCAGGCACATCGCCATTAACGATTCGTTTAGCTATACCTTCAGCTATGGCCGTCTTACCAACACCTGGTTCTCCTATCAGCATAGGATTATTTTTTGTCTTGCGAGATAAAATGTGCAGTACTCTTCTTATTTCTTCATCGCGACCAATCACGGGATCTAATTTGCCCTTCTCCGCTTGTTCGTTTAGATTGATAGCATACTTCCCTAAGGCATCATAAGTCATTTCCGTCGTATTTGAGTCTACTTTCTGACTACCGCGAAGTTCTTTCATCGCTTTGCGCACCTCAGACTCCTTGAGCCCATATTCTTTTAACAGCTTTGCCGTATCATCATTCTGCATTAACAGGGATAGAAAAATTAATTCTGGACTCACATAGCTATCGCCGAATTCCTTTATTAATGATTCTGCTTTAACCATAGCGGTCTGCGCTGTGCGACTGAGATATTGTCCTGTCTCTGTGCCAGAAACTTTAGGTATTTTAGAAAATGATTCTTCTAGTTTATTCAAAATAGGACTCGTCTGAATTCCTAACTTCTTTATGATTTGCGGCACTAGATTCTCCTCATCTTCTATAATAGCAGCAGCGATATGCTGAGTTTCTATGGCCTGGTGTGAGTGTTCTATAGCTTTGTTCTGTGCTTTTTGAACGAGCTCTTGAGATTTGATAGTTAATTTCTTTATGTCCATTTTATTAATTTTAAATTTTGAATTTTAAATAATGACAAATGTTAATATACAGCATCATATAGTTAGAACTCAACTCTTTTAATATTAAATATTCAAATCTAATACTTTAACAAAAGAATAGACAAGCTGTCATTAGTTTTAACAAAGTGAAAATAAATCTATGACTTTAAGACAATTAGAAGACGAAATGGCTAGTTGTGAAAGATTAAATAAAGTCAAAATGACATTAGAAATCTAACGGATAATAGTAAGGGTTCCCATTTTTTCTTGAATGCCGCCTTTGTATAAATTAAAGCGGACGAAGTAGGTGTAAACTCCTGTGGGAGCTTGTTCTCCCTTAAATTTTCCATCCCACATTGGTGTCTTACCTGCATAATCATAAACTTTTTCTCCCCATCGATTATAGATAGATAAATTCAGAGTGCGAACTGGGCCTCCATTCAATTCGAAATAATCATTTAGCCCATCGCCATTGGGCGAAAATGCTGTAGGAAAACCTACATTCTGCACAGGCAATACTTTTATATTGATGGAATCTTGATTATAGCAAGTATATTCATCCCTATATGCAAGTTTGACAAAGGTATTCACTGAAGTTTCTAACCATTGCTTAAGACAGGAGTCGCATTTAAACAAATCATTTGGAGTCCAGCGAAGTCCATTATAATTAATTCTTCCTGAAATTTTAGGTTCAAATCTCAGCACTTCTCCATCGTAAATAATAGTGTCTTCACCTATCTCAACTTCAGGGACAGGATAAAAAAACACTTTGGCATCATCGGTTGATAAGCAATCATCAATGTTAGTGACTGTAACTGTGTATTTTCCAGAGTTCAAAACACTGCGAATAGAATCCATCACTCCATCACTCCATGCATAAGCCTTATAACCGCCCTTGACATTGAGGACTATCGGATTTCCAGTGCAGGTATTTGTATCGCGAAGTGTTTTAGCTAAAAAATCTGGCTTTACCGTCAAATCCAAACTAAAGAAGCTATCACAACCTTTGACATTCTTGTACTTTATCGAGTATTTCCCCGTCCTAGCTTTTCCTTTATAAGAATCCCCGAAGCAGATAATTTTAATCTCACTACCAAAGGTAATAGGATTTTCTGTTAAGTCGAGTCTTCTCAATCGAGGACAACCATTTTCGTCTACAATATTATCGAAATAAATTCCTGTAGAATCATAGCCTAGAAAGTTCTCCCCTTCACAGATTGTTTTCTGGAGGAAAGAATCTTTAGATATCACATTAAGATTCAAAAGGGTAATGATGCTATCGCAACCAATATCATTTCTGAGGGTATCAATGTAAAAACCCGTCTGATTTCTGCCCATAAAGCTTTCCCCCTCACAGATTTTCTTAGATATAGAGATGGTTTGCTTTTTTGAAACCCATAGAAGAAGCGTTCGTGCGCTATCACAACCATTGGCACTTAGAAATTTATCAGAATAACTTCCCGAAACCGATCTGCCGAGAAATGATTGCCCCTCACAGATTTTTTTATTAACCGTAAAAAATGAATTAGGCTTCACCACGAGATGCAGGGTACGAGTGCTATCGCAGTTTTTTGAATTCCTTAGTATATCTAAGAAAGTGCCTGTCGTGCTATGTCCACCTGAAGTTTGACCTTGACATATAGTATCATAAATAGTACTTAGACTATGCTGATTTACGGTTAAATTTAAAGTACGAATACTATCACAACCCTCTATACTCTTGAAGCTATCCTTATAAGTTCCAGCTGCAGTCTTACCGTTATACGATTGCCCTTGACAAATAGCCGTATTGATGATGACATTGGAATAATTATTTACTTTAAGATTTAATGTAATGATACTATCACAGCCATAGCTATTCTTATAATTAAAAGTGTAGGTACCTGTTGAAGATTTTCCCATAAAACTCTCGCCATCACAAATACTCTTATTTATTGTAGGAGCATGTGCAGGATTCACTAATAAGTTTAAAGTTCTCAAACTATCGCATCCATTCGCACTTACTAATTTATCGACATAAGTACCGCTGGTAGTATATCCTAAAAAGTTTTCTCCTTGACAGATTGATTTATTTATAGTAGACGAGCGATGATTTTTCACAGTCAAAGTCAAGGTAATGATACTATCGCAACCTGCCTTATTTTTCAAAGTATCCGAATAAACACCCGTTGAAGAATGTCCCCGATAACTCTGTCCCTGACAGATAGATTTATTCTCACTGGAATTAGATGTATTATTCACCATAATCTGCATAGTATCCGCACAACCCAGCGAACTCCAAGTAAATCGATAAATACCTACTGTGTTCAATCCCGAAACAGTCGCATTAGGGTTGGTTAGGGATGAAAATGTGGCCGAAGCCGGATTGGTTGAATGCTGCACCCAGTTACCTGTCTCTGTGGCAGCCATAGTCGCTGTTTTTCCTATGCATAGACTTATATCTGGACCAGCATTTGTTTTTTTCAAAACTGCTGATCCTGTCCAGTTTAGAGTAAAGGCCGAATTGCCCAAGGGTCTATCTATTAGTAAAAAATAGCTTTCTCCAGCTGAAACGTTTAACCAATTCACCCAATTATCTCCTAAATTTCCCGGTCCCTCTGATACATCTGTACTAGAAGCTCTCATTCCTGTGTGATTATTTGCAGACCCAGATGCTTGGGGATTGGTGGAACTGCAACGTATAGGTGACCCTTTAGCAGTGCAGGTCACATTTGGACCAAAGACCATGAAATCATAATCTTCTACAATACTCGTACTAGATGGAATTAAATTAAAACCTAATGTACCCCCTGTAAGTATGGTAAATCTGAGCCATAAGGAATTATTCTCTTGAAAAAAACACCAACTACTATTGCTAATTTCTTGACTACCCCCTCCTGACACGTTTAAGCTAATAGATTGATTCCCACACACCTGTATGTGATTTTCGCAGTTATTCTGGGATTGAATTTCTCCAATTTTCCAAACTAAAAAGGTAATTAGTACGAAACGAATTATCATAATCTGAACAAAAATACAAGATAAATCAGCAATTTAGCAACTCATTTTGTCCAATATGCCTTATTTCACCTTATTGTATAAAATAGTATGTTAATACTTGGGAAGGACTATTCATTTTTTTTCCTTCAAATTTGCTTGAAGTAATTTAGAAATAAAAATGAGCAGCGATTTAGAATTAGAATATTCAAAAGACGACATAAAGACTCTCGACTGGCTAGAGCATATGCGGCTGAGACCCGGCATGTATATAGGTAAAACAGGCGATGGCACTTCACAAGATGATGGCATCTATATTCTTCTCAAAGAGATCATGGACAATGCTGTAGACGAATACATCATGGGACATGGCAAGAAAGTTGTGATAGAACTCGACAGTGCCGAAGTGATGATACAAGACTTTGGACGAGGCATACCCCTCGAAAAGGTTGTAGACTCCATTTCAAAAATGAATACCTCCGGTAAATTTGATTCCAAAGCCTTCAAAAAATCAGTAGGGATGAATGGTGTAGGATCGAAGGCAGTCAATGCCCTTTCTTCCTATTTCAAAGTAAAATCTGTGCGAGAAGGCAAGGAAAAAATAGCTGAATTTGCATGTGGGAAAATTAAACACGAGACTAAAATTCAATCCTCTAAAGATGGCAATGGCACTACAATATGGTTTAGACCAGATAACGCCATTTTTCACAATTATAGATTTATCCCTGATTATGTGCAGGAGCAACTGTGGAACTATGCCTACCTCAATTCAGGTCTAAAAATTATTCTTAATGGACAAGAGTATAGCTCCAAAGAAGGGTTGAAGGATTTAATCAATAAAAAAATAGACATAGAGTCACAGCAGTATCCTATTATCCATCTGAAAAACGATGAAATAGAAATGGCCTTTACCCATTCGTCTAAATACGGTGAAGAGTATTATACCTTTGTCAACGGACAGTTTACCACCCAAGGCGGCACGCACCTAGGTGCATTTAAGGAGGCTATCGTCAAAACGATTCGCGATTTTTATAAAAAAGACTTTGACGCATCAGATATAAGGATGTCCATTGTAGGGGCGATCTGCGTTCGTATTCAAGAGCCAATGTTTGAGTCACAGACTAAAACCAAATTAGGAACGGTGTCTCTAGAAGGAGATGGACGCTCTATGAAGGCATTTGTAGCTGACTTTATGAAGCAAAATTTAGACAATTATCTTCATAAAAATCCGCTGGTAGCAGAGGCACTGCTAAAGAAAATACAAAATAGCGAGCGCGAACGAAAAGACATGGAAGGGGTACGAAAAATAGCCAAAGAGCGCGCTAAAAAAGCCAATATCCATAACAAAAAGCTTCGAGATAGCCGCTACCATTATACGGATGAAAAATATGCTCAAAATAAAGAGACAACAATTTTCATTACAGAAGGGGATTCCGCATCGGGCTCCATGACCAAATCTAGAAATGCCGAAACACAGGCGGTCTTTTCACTCAAAGGAAAGCCCCAGAACTGCTTTGGTATGAAGAAAAAAATTGTCTATGAAAACGAGGAACTCAATCTACTGCAGCATGCACTGGATATAGAAGAAGGAATAGAAAATCTGCGCTACAATAATGTAATTATAGCTACCGATGCAGACCATGATGGTATGCATATTCGTTTATTACTTCTCACATTCTTTTTACAATTCTTTCCAGAACTTGTCATCAACGGGCATGTGAAGGTATTGGAAACACCTATTTTTAGAGTGCGTAATAAAAAGGAAACTATTTATTGCTATTCACAGCAGGAGAAAAAAGATGCAATGAAAAAACTCGGAGCTAAGCCTGAAATCACTCGATTTAAAGGATTAGGCGAAATATCGCCTGATGAGTTCGCCTTATTCATAGGAAAAGACATGCGCCTACTTCCTATCATACTAGATGATAAAATCAAAATACAAGAATTGCTCAAATACTATATGGGTGGAAATGATAAAGAAAGACAACGCTTTATTTTAGACAATCTGATCTACGAAATAGATGAGGTGGAGGAAGAGGTTTTATGATGATTGGTACCTAGTAAAATATCTAACTATTCAGCTTTTGGTATAGAATCTACAGCAGGTATAGACTTTTTTACTTCTAAATAATCAATATAGCAATCTTTTAATTTAAGACCTAATTCGTAGAAGGTAGAGTTTAAAACCTCGTCATGCGGGAAATAGCAATGGGCCTTAATATCTTTAAGTTCATCGATATCTTCAACCTTAGTAACTAATGATATAAAATCTAAGGTATATTTTTGATTACTGGCATCCAGCTTATTGATATCTACCAAGGCGTTGAGCCTTCTCTGTACTTTTTTATTGGAGTAATAGAAAAAAGATATGGGGGACATTACTACTCCTGGGTTGTTTGGATCACTACTAGTGCCTATTCCTGACATTTTTTTATAATCTTTCGCACTTCGGCGAACTGGCTCTAGAAATACAGCCGCCCTGCTGTCATACTTTGGATTATAGAGTACAGATTTCTTAGCTGCCACTTCCGCTTTTATCGTCACAGGCTTCATCCTTCTAGCTTGGTAACTCATTTCTATCAAAAGTTCTTTGTCATCTAGGATATATTGTTGCTGTACTCCCATGCCTAGATATGTAAATTGAATGAGGTCTCCTCTTTCTACTGTGATTTTAAATCGTCCTTCTTCATTCGTGACCGTGCCCATCTGTTTGGTCACATTATAGACTGAGCATCCTATTAGGTAATTGGATGTTTGAGTATTAACTACCTGACCTTTTATACTCCATGACTGACCGTACGCAAAGTTTATAGAAAAGACAAACAAAAGAAAACACTTGAAATAATTCATAAAAAAATGCCCGAGCATAAAACTCGAGCACTAAAATAGTAGATATGACACAAAAAAAATCTTGTAAAAACTAAAAACCTGTTATAAAACTAATTCCGATGGTATTGCGCCAATTCCATGGAGATGTTTTCTCGCCAGTAGTTTTATTATTCACTACGCGCACATCATCATCTTTAAGTACTTGAAAACCGAAATTAAGTGCAATATTTTTGGTCAGTTTGTAGAATAAATCTGTCTGCCAATTGATATCGATATTACCACGACTACTATTGATAGCATCTAGCTGAAGCTGAGGCCTGGTATAGTTGTTAAATAACTGGGCTCTACTTCTGATATTTAAATTTTTGATCAATTCTTTTTCAAATACGATATCCAATCGAGCACCTAATTCAGAACGAATTCTTTGATCTACATCATTTCCAAACCGATTGGCTTCTGCTTTAGTAATAATAGAATCGTTGCTCACAAATGTAAACCTACCCGAAGCTGGTGAAAGAAATACTTTTAAATATGGTTGTGGGGTCCACTCAATACCTGGCGATACATCTAATATACCAGGAGCTAGAAAGTCAGACAACAATTTATCTGATTTAGCTAGGTCATAGGTTTTGATAAATTGAGATAGAAAATTAGCTCCAACACCTACTTTAAGATTCGCTTTTTGAAGATCATACAAGTATTTAGATGACAACTGTAAAATATCAGCATTTTTATTAATATTATCGTTAACACCGCTATCCACATTGATATTTTTAAAGAAACCTAAGGTTCCGTCAAAGCTATTAGACCATGAATGTCTCTTGTTTTGATAATTAGCCTCCAAATGAGACTGTCCACCTATATTTAAGGTGCTATTTCCGCCATAAGATGCCGTCCAGTTAGACCCTAGTAGGTTTTGGCCAATATTGACCGTAGCATTTCCCTTATATGTCCAATGCTTAACTATTGGAGCTGGAAGTTGTTTATTTAAATCTGCTATTTGGGATTCGATAGCTGATTTTTGTTTATTCAATTCATCGATTTTGGTTTTAATCACCTCAGGACTAATCTGTGCAGACATATAAGTAGATAAGACTACTCCCCAAAATATTACTATTTTTTTCATTAAGATAATTTTTAGCAGTCAAAGATAATTTTTTTTGAATACTTTGGACCTTGAATTAAAGCATCACAATACAAGGTTGAGTAAAATAGTTATTTTAGGCCCAGCGCATCCATTGAGAGGTGGATTGGCTACATATAACGAAAGGCTCTGTAATGCCTTTCTATCAAAAGGACATCAAGCCTCTATTTATACTTTTAGTTTGCAGTATCCTAGCTTTCTATTTCCTGGAAAGTCACAATTCTCAGATGAACCCGCACCAAGCAATCTCGACATTAAAGTAGCCATAAATTCTATCAACCCATTAAATTGGCTCAAAATAGGCTGGGACCTTAAAAATTTAAAACCCGATATTATAATAGTTCGATATTGGCTGCCGTTTATGGGGCCTTGCCTCGGCACTATTTTGAGATTAGTAAAATTAAACAAGCATACGAAAATTGTATGTATAGCTGACAACATAATACCTCATGAAAAAAGAATTGGAGATAGTTTGTTTACAAGCTATTTTATCCAACCAATAGATGGTTTCATCACCATGAGTGAAAAGGTATTGGCGGATTTAGATTTATTTTCAACGAAAAATAAAAAGAAAAAATCTATTCCCCATCCTCTCTATGATAATTTTGGAGACACCATGAGTAAGAATGAAGCGAAAGAACATTTGAATTTAAATAAAGATGATTCCTACCTTTTGTTCTTCGGATTTATTAGAAAATATAAAGGCCTAGATCTTCTTCTTCATGGCATGAAAATGATTCAAAACCCAAGTTTGAAAATAATTGTAGCAGGTGAGTTTTATGAAGATGCTCAACCATATCTAAAGCTAATAGATGAGCTAAAGCTTACGGATCGAGTCATACTCAAAACGAATTTTATAACAGATAGTGAAGTGAAATATTATTTCTGTGCGAGTGATCTTGTAGTTCAACCCTATAAATCAGCAACACAGAGTGGAGTGACTCCACTGGCATATCATTTTGAGATACCTATGGTGGTGACTAATGTAGGAGGACTCACTGCTATGGTGCCGGATGGTGAAGTAGGTCTGATAGCAGAGCCTAATGAATTCTCTATTGCCAATAAAATAAATGAGTATTTTGACAGAAAGCTAGAAGAATCCTTCAAAAAAAATCTCAAGAGGGAGAAACTAAAATATAGCTGGGATATAATGACCATGGCTATTATAGACATTGCAAAAAAATAAAACACCATTTCTCCATGTCATCTCTCCCTAAGCCTTCTTCTTTTTCTCAGTATTGGAATTTACGAAAAGATATCGTATTTCTCAACCATGGTTCATTTGGCGCCAATCCTAAATTTATAACCGAAAAACAAAAAGAGTATATAGATTTACTGGAAAGTGAGCCTGTAGATTTCTCTGTTCGCCAATGGTATCCATTGTATTATGCCAATAAAAAAGCTCTGGCTGAATTCATAGGAACGAGTGAACACAATATCTATATGGTGCCAAACACCACCATCGGCATAAATCATATTTTGCATAATATAAATGAAACTAAAAAGCAATGGCTCACTACTAATCATGGGTATGGAGCCTGTCTGCATGCATTTCATAAGATTGGGGAGCGCAAAGGAAATGAAATCATCAAAGTAAATATCCCCTTTCCACTTCATGATGAAAGTCAAATATTAGAAGTGATACAGGATGGCATTGGTCCTCGCACATCCATAGCGATGATAGATTATATTTCTTCGGCTACAGGCATTATATTCCCTATCAAAAAAATCATAGAATTATTGCAAAGCAAAGGTATACGAGTGATAGTAGACGCCGCTCATGCTCCAGGCATGGTCGATTTTGTTTTAGATGAATTGGGTGCAGATTATTTTGTCGCCAATTGCCATAAATGGATATGCTCGCCCAAAGGGTCTGCATTTGTATATGTGCATCCAAAAAACCAGAAAGAATTCAAGCCTGTCTTTTATAGTTTTTACAACGACTGGGATACAGATCATGAAGCACATTGGTCCAATCAATTTATCTGGGAAGGTACCAAAGATTATAGTGCATATTTATGTATAAAGGATGCTCTAGAATATCTACCATCATTGGTAAGCGGCGGTTGGGACGAAATAAAAAAACGAAACAAATCACTCGCATTGGAAGGTGCTACTTTATTAGCTGAAAAACTAGAAGTAGATTTGCCCGTACCAAAATCTATGCTAGGAAATATAGTCACTATACCCCTCTGGGATGATAAAATCCCATCGACTAATTTTAATTACTATACAGAAGTGAAGAATATTCTCTATGATCAGTATAAGATAGAAGTGCCTTGTTTCTTTTTTCCACAAGCACCAAAGCAGTATTTTAGAATTTCAGCACAGCTTTATAATTCTATAGAACAATATGCCTATTTAGCAGATAGTTTATTGAAAACAAGAGACAAAAACTAGATTAAAACGCCTGTTCCACTCCCACTAGCCATCTAAACTGAAATTGTTCCAGCTCACCAAATGCAGGATGTGAAAGATAGAATGGCATATCGAATCGGAAAGTCATTGGCCCTAATCCTAGATACTTGATTCCTTTTTTCCATGTTAATGCCGTTCCGAAACCTGCATCAGCTAATATTGGTGCTTTATTTATGGAAAAACTAGGCATATCAAAATTAGAGAGACTGCCAACATCGCCGAATACATAAAAATTTATCCCGATTGTACGAGCTAATTGGCGGAACTTAATAGGAGAAATATTTTCAAAGTTCAATTGAGTATTCAATGAAAAGCCAGAATTTTGATTAAAGATTTGATATTGATTTAAGCCTGTTCCTAATATATTTCGAAATGAATAGCCTCTTAAATTAATACCTCCGCCATAATGCAAATGAGAGAACTCCTGCGATAAAGACGACAAACTGCCTTTAGTAAATACATCTGGGAATGGTGAAACACTCCGCATAAACTTATTCTCAAGCATTTCTTCACCGCTAGCACCTCCAGCATTTAAGAGTACCTCCGTAGGAATAAATGTAGTCTGGTGTGCTCCTAGTCTTCCAAAAAATCTCCATTTAAAAAGTAATTTATCCAGTTTAATAGTTTCCTTATGCTCAGCTTCGAGATAACTATAATTCGCAACGGACAAGATAGAAGAACGAAGTTTAACTCTTGTGGTTTGTTCCACATTTTGATCTAAACTTTTGTTATTTAACCACTCTAGCCATAGACTTGTATTAGCCATCAAAGCCTGATTCCACTGAATGGAAGTCATGTAATTATAATAGTCTTGATCTCCTCTATATCGCAGCATAGACTTACCTCCTATTGTTAGATAATTAGAATTTTCAAACGATTTTCTCCATCGAAGAGAAGTTAAAGCAATCCCATCGATATGCCTTGCCTCCAAGCGCACATCACTGTTTTTGATAAACTTATGGGTAGGAGATTGATAGCTAAATCGAAAAGATACTAAATCATTCACTGCATTACGACTATTGATATTAACCGCATCGCGGACACTCCACTTTCCTATCCTTGTGTTGATCCATACATCGAGCTCTGTATTATGAAAGTTCCGATTCAAACTGCCTTCAAAATGAGCTCCTGCTTTTATTCCATCAAAATTATTATACCAAAAATCAGGTCGCCATAACACTGTATAATTCTGTCTATCGCGAGGTGGAGAATTTTTTCTATCAAAAAATAAATTCCATGCACACGCAGTTGTATTGTTCAATTCATTGATATCCGCTAATCTCCCACTCGTGTCTATTCTCGCATACTTAGGCGGCTCTGGTAGATTAATTTTTGTGGTATATATCGTCTTCAATTTATTGTCCCAGCCTATCCAGCGCGGCAGTTTGGTGGCTTCTGTCTCTTTTTCAAACCATGTATTGGGCACATAAAAATTATACCGCTTACCACTCTCGCCTACTACAGTAATGTCTAATGGTGACTGCATTTCCGCTTTTCGCTTTAGCTTTAGCAGATATTGTCCACTATCAGCTTTTTTTAAAGGGAAAATCTTATAATCTATCACCTTAGAAGTTTCTATCCATTGGTCAAAAAACCAATTCAAATCTACCTTAGTGTATTCTATGATTGAATTTCTAAAATCTTCTACATATGGATGTCTGAATGACCATTGGTTGAAATAATGCTTCATAGCTCGCTGAAAGAGACTATCCCCTAAAACATACTGCAAATTGTAAAGCATAGTTGCCGTTTTATTATATACACTTCGATAACCGCCGCCTTGTCCCAATGCGCCGTTGAAGCCATCACTATGCACATTGATTTCAGTTTTATCACGGTTCATCGCATCGAGCATATAGCTGTCATAGCAGCGGGCATTGCGGGTAGCGGCTGGCATGAAATACTTAGGCTGCTTTCCAGAAGTGAACATATTTTTTCCATCAATTGCTTCTAATGCCCATACAGTCAAAAACTGCGTAAATCCCTCATCCAATAATGCTCTATAGGTTTCATTATTATTCACCATCCCATAGAACCAATTATGCCCTATTTCATGAGCCAATAATCCTCGATATCCAGGATCTGAACCACCGTCCATAGTGAGCATAGGATATTCCATTCCATCCTGACAATCTGCTACCACCATTTTAGGATAAGCGAATTGACCGAAATCTTTGCTATACACATTGATAACTTTAGCTGAAAAATCGCAGGCATTTTTCCATCCACTACAGTGAGGTTCTAAAACAAGGGCAACAGTGCTAAATCCTTTGTAATTTTTTTCATCTAAACGATAATGTGGGCCTGCCACCCAAGCAAAATCATGCACATTCTCGGCAAAATATTTCCAAACCTTTCGCTCTCCCTTTTTCATAGGAATATTATAGGTAACTATGGTATCCCAAGGATGATTCCAATAATTGGAGATATCTAGCTTCTTTCTTAACGTATCTGGGAGCACCTCTGATCTATTTTGTAGAAGTCCAGTAGCTTCTACCACGTAGTTCGCTGGAAAATCAAGATGTACTCTATAATTCCCGAAATCTCCATAAAATTCTCTATTTAAATGCTGATCGGTACACCATCCAAATTTTCTATCATAAACTGCTAAGCGCGGATACCAATGAGCTCCATTGAAATGCTTTAATCCTTGGTAGATATAGGACTTCATCCTACGTCGTGTATCACCTCCTTTACTGTAGTAGGTTTTAAAACCGATTTCAATCTTTATATTTGTATTGGGTTGCATTGGTTTTTTGAGCCAAGCTTTCATAATGGAACCATCGATTTCTGTCTTGACGATTTCTCCATCTACTTTTAATGAAAGTATCTCATTTCCTTTTCCAGCCTCTTCCCATTTGCCAAATCGTACTTTATTGCCATTCGCTTCTTGCAGATCAGAGAGATAGGATTCTTTTATAAATGCATTTTGATATAGATTGAAAAATAATTCATTGAGCGCATGCGGCGAATTATTCGTATAAATTATTTCTACTTTTCCAGAGATAATCTCTTCTTTCTCGTCTAATTTAGCATTGATTGTATAATCCACATCCTGCTGCCAATATTCACTCTTAGAGCCTAGTTTATTTTTCCAGAAATAGGGGTTGGTGGGAGATTGGAAGGTTTGAGATACCAAGCCACTGCATAGAAGAAGGAGAGAAATAGTTAATTTCATTGAATGAATTTTATGCTAATATCCATAAAAATGACTTCATAGTCCTATTTAAGTTAATGAAATTAAAGATAAATCTCTATTAATCTAACAAAGTTCTTTTTTTCTTACAAAAAACAAATACTATTCGGCCGCATCTTTGCGTTAAATTTTCGAACACTTAAAACTCCAAAGTATGAAAAAGCAAATCAAATTAAACGTCGTCATCATTTTATCACTTTTCGCTATTTTAGGTTGCTATAAGGAAGATGTGCAAGCAATCAGCTCTTCAAAGAAACAATCCACCTTGACTGATTTATTTAAAAACATAGGCCCACCTATGCAAAGTTTTTCTATTCCTGCGGGTCAATTGAAAACAATTGTGGGAGAAAAAGGAACGAATATAACTTTCTACCCTAATTCTTTCAAAAAGAAAGATGGGACCATTTTAACTTCGGGATCTGTAACGGTAGTTCTTCAAGAAATGCTCACTGGACCAGAAATGCTATTAGCAGGCAAGACAACGACATCAAATGGCAAAATTCTAATCTCTGGAGGCCAATTCTTTATTAATGCAACTTTTAATAATGCTCAGCTACTTATTAATCAAGATGCAAAACCATTGGCAAAGATTCCTACTTCTCAGAACTCAACGGAAATGAATCTCTTTAGAGGAAATATAAAGGCCAGTGATACTATTCAAGGAGATACCATAATCAACTGGGAAATTGTCAAGGATACAGTAAGACAGGACTTAGATACAATTTACCTAGATTATAATTATAGCTTTGGATTTGAATCATTCGGATACTTCAACTGTGATAGATATTATGACTCAACTTCACCAAGAACTGAAATCAAAGTAAAAACACCTCAAGGATTTGACCATATCAATACACAGATATATGTCTATTTCAAATCAATTAATTCGGTAATCAAATTGGAAGGATTTGACAAGACTAATCAAACATTTTTCATCAATCATGCAACTGCGCCAATAGGATTAAACGTCACAATAGTTATAGTTTCCAAAAAAGACAACAAACACTATCTAGAAGTCAAACCTAATATTACTTTAACAGCAGACTATACAACTTCTGCTAATCCCGCAGAATCAACAGAAGCAGCCATCAAAGCAGCCATTAAAGCACTTTGAATTTTCAAACACATGTTTTTTTCTAAAAAGGGAAGTCCAAGTGACTTCCTTTTTTTATATTTACAAAAATTAGAAAAATGAATTTTCTCAAAAAAATAAGCCTAACCCATTGGATATTTATTTCTATGGTCTTAGGAATCATAATAGGAATAGCTTTTCCTGAGTTTTCGCAGAAACTCCAACTCATTTCTAAAATATTTCTTCGACTAATTAAAACGATCGTAGCTCCTTTAATATTTGCAACTATTGTTTTAGGTATAGCGCATCATTCCAAATTAAAAGACATTGGAAAATTAGGCTTAAAATCTATTATTTATTTTGAAGTCGTGACGACTTTGGCTTTGTTTATCGGACTCGGAGCCATCAACCTAACCCAAGCAGGAAAAGGAATACATATGCAAGCCGAAGCAAAGGCAATAGAAAAAGTAGAAGAAACCAAACAGATAAAACCAAAATCATTCGAAGAATATATTTTGGATGTATTTCCTGAAAATATTACAAAAGCGATAACCGAAGGTAAGGTTCTTCAAATAGTCATTTTTAGTATATTATTTGGGCTAGGAGTTTCTCTAGCACCTACTGGAGCAAAAAATACTATGATAACCTTCGCCGATGGGCTGGCTGAAACTATGTTTAAAGTAACCAATATTATTATGTATTTCGCACCATTAGCGGTCGGAGCTGCTATGGCCTATGCCGTGGGTCACATGGGCGTATCCGTTTTGCTGCCGCTACTCAAACTCGTGGGAACACTTTATGGGGCCTTGGCAGCTTTGATTCTTTTTGCCTTAGTGCCTATCGGACTTTATTTCAAAATTAACTTGAAAAAACTATGGCATCATATCAAAGAACCTGTATCGATAGCTTTTGCTACGACGAGTTCAGATGCGGCTCTGCCTAAACTTTTCAAAGCATTGGAAGATTTCGGCTGCAGTAGAAAAATTGTTTCCTTCGTCTTACCGATGGGTTATAGTTTCAACCTAGATGGTACAACACTTTATCTCTCTCTTGCCACTGTATTTGTAGCGCAAGCATCGGGAATAGAACTGACGCTTGGACAACAACTCTCCATGCTATTTATCCTCATGCTCACCAGCAAAGGTGTAGCAGCGGTGCCTAGAGCTTCCCTTGTTATCTTAATAGCGACTGCCTCTGACCTCAATCTACCCATCGCCCCTATTTATCTGATATTCGGGGTGGATGAACTCATGGATATGGCACGCACTTCTACCAATGTGATAGGAAATAGCTTGGCTACCTGTGTTATAGCTAAAAGCGAAGGGGAGCTAAAAGAATGACGAATAAATGAATGTCGTATAGGATTATATTAAATCTTATGAAATTAGTTTTCGACAATCCAGGTTAAAATCAAATCTTCTATTTTCTTATAGAAAACCTCATGGTTGTTTTGATTAGGAAAATTGGAGATCGAATATGGTAAAGAAATTGCAGTCGAACTCAAAATACCTATTTGCTCTTTAAAAGAATATAGAGCCTTACTGTGATAATACTTATAGATAGTTTCTTTTGCACTCCATATTTTTGTAATTTCCTCTAGATCTGATCCCTGCTCATAGTCGAATGGATGAAGAAATTTAGTTTTTAATTTTAGGATTTTAGCTTGAATGACCTCTATATCAATAGCTACCTCCTTGGTTTCAGAACAGATCACAGCTACATAATCCTTGGAGTGGGATATGGAAAATTTCAAATGTGAATTTGTAAAATAAGGCTTTCCTAAATCTGACTTTTCTAGATACAATTGATTGTGTTGCTTGGACAACTTTTTAACCCAATATCGAGAAGCTAGCCACTGTCTTCTTTTCTGAGGGTTAACTATATTGTTATATTCCTTATGATCAAATGAAGTAAAATCTATTCCATTTAAATAGAAGCTATCTTCCTCTTTCATTTGATAGACAATAAGCGAAACATCTGCATCACAAAACTCTAAAACTAGAGGCATAACCTATCCTTCAAAATTTAAAGTAAAGACCAAGGTGCGAGGATATAAACCGCGAATGGCAGAGTTATTTAAATCACTTTGATTGCCGTCGAGCATATTGATAAGGCTATGCGAATATTTCAATTCTGGAGAGAAAATAAAATAAGGAAAGAAATACTGAATACCTATACCATACTCCGCCGATAGACCATTTTTTTTAAGGCTAATTCTATTTGGCTCATTAACCGTTCTATTTTGAGGGTCTATATTGTAGTCATATTTAAGACCAGCTATGACAAACACGCGCAAGTCATTAACAGGCTCAGACTTAAAACGCACGCAAACTGGAAGAGTGATATACGTCGTTTTGATCCGATTATCTACAATACCGTCTCTCGTATTATACTGTATATTTTTTTCAGCAAAGGTCATATTCGGAATGAATCGAAGATCGAAATATCGATTAAACTGCCAATTCCCAATAAGCCCAAGATTAAAGCCTGGCGAGGATTTATCTTCGACACTCAAGATACTATCATTTAATGCAGAATGAGATTGTCTATCAATACTGAAGTTAGAACTATTAAAACCTAAAGAAATACCCCAGTATAGCGCCTTATTACCTTTTTCATAAAAATTCAACTGCCCACTTAAAAGTGAAAAATGAAAAGTGAAAAGTGAAAAACAAAAAAACCATTTCATTATTTTCTTGCGATGTATAGCGCACACATACCAAACGTGAGTGGAAGGTGTTTAGTATCTGTAAAGCCTGCTTTTTCTAGCAATTTACAAAAATTTGCACCCTCAGGAAAGGCTGAAACAGAATCCGGTAGGTAGCTATATGCCGAGGCGTCTTTTGAAAACAATTTACCTACTAGCGGAGTAATGTACTGAAAATGAATAGAAAACAATAGCTTAAAGATAGGATTAGTTGGAAATGAAGGCTCCAAAATAGCAATCATCCCTCCTGGTTTCAGCACTCTCACTAATTCACTCAGACCCTTATCCAAATTTTGAAAATTTCGCACTCCGAACCCAACAGTGATAGCATCGAAATGATTTTCCATGTAAGCTAAATTTTCACTATCCCCCTTAACCCAATTTATGACACTTTCTTTATCTTTTGTCTTTGATTTCACTATACCTACATTAAGCATATTTTGCGATAAATCCACCGCAATAATCTTGGTAGGATTTAAAGCCAATGCCTCAAAAGCGAAGTCTCCTGTGCCAGATGCCATATCCAATATGCTTTTTGGACCAATCATGGCTAGCTCTCTAATAGCACGCTTTCGCCATGTAATGTCTATCCCTGCACTCAATAGGTGATTCAAGAAATCATATCGATGAGCTATATTATCAAACATAGTCTCTATTTGTTCGCTTTTTTGCTCATTCTGATTATAAGGCAATACCTTTTCAACCTTTAAGTTCATAATCTGCAAAAGTAATTGTTAATTACTCATTCATAATCATTAAATAGAAATGATTAATTTTGAGGCATGAATATCACATCTAGGCAGTTTATTGGCTCTTTTAACACCTTGGGGGAGCTTCCAATGACGGATATTCCTGAGTTTTGCTTTATTGGAAGGTCCAATGTGGGAAAATCCTCTTTAATAAACTATATCACAGGGAAAAAAGATTTAGCTAAGGTCTCCTCCACTCCTGGAAAAACGCAATCGCTCAACTATTTTCTTCTCAATAAACTATGGCATCTGGTAGATTTACCTGGATATGGCTATGCCAAGCGGAGCAAGTCACTAAGAACCAGTTGGGAGAAAACGATGTATCAATATTTTGAATCGAGAGAGACTTTAGTGAATATATTTTTACTTATAGATAGCCGTATTAAACCTATGAAAAGCGATTTAGAAATGATTGATTGGTTAGGTGAACGAGGAATACCCTTTGCAATAGTATATACCAAAGCTGATACCCGTGAGCTCAAGCTATGCAGAATCAATATTGAATTGTTTGAAAAAACGCTTTCAGAAAATTGGGAAGAATTGCCTAAACGATTTCTCACCTCTAGCGAGGAGAGAAAAGGCAAGGAAGAGATTTTAGAGTATATAAATGAAATAATAATTTCTTATTAATTAATGAAAATTCAAGAACATAATCACTAACAATAAAAACTTTTAACCTCTCACCTTCCATGTCCATCGCTCAAAAACTTCTAGATATAAAAGCCATCAAACTTTCTCCATCCAAGCCATTTATTTGGGCTAGTGGAGCCGAATCGCCTATCTACTGTGACAACCGAATGACGCTTTCGTATCCTGCCGTGCGCAATGCTATCTGTGAAGGATTTGTAGCTCAGATCAAGGAGAACTATCCGCAGGCAGAAGCCATAGCTGGCGTAGCAACAGGGGGAATAGCGCATGGTATGCTAGTGGCAGATAGATTGGAGTTGCCATTCGTGTATGTGCGTGATAAGCCCAAAGGGCATGGCAGAGAAAATACAGTAGAGGGGCATCTAGATAAAAATAGCAATGTAGTAGTGATAGAAGACCTCATTTCTACAGGAGGCAGTAGTCTCAAAGCAGTAGAATCTTTGCGAGAGTATGGTGTGAATGTATTAGGTCTCTTAGCTATATTCACTTACGATTTTCAAAAAGCTGCAGATGCATTTGATACTGCTGCATGTGCTTATCATACGCTAACTGGATTCAAAGAATTAATCACTCTGATTGAATCGAATAAAAGTTATTCAAAAGATGAGATTGAATTTATGAAAAACTGGTATCAAAAAGGAATATAATACAATATGAGCGATAAATACCTGAAGCGTGGCGTTTCAGCCAAAAAAGAAGATGTCCACAAGGCAATATCCAATATAAGCCAAGGACTCTATACTAACATATTTTGCAAAGTTTTTCCTGATGCCCTCGGCGGCGATGCTGACTGGGTTAACCTAATGAGCAGCGATGGCAGTGGTACCAAATCGATCATAGCCTACCTTTACTGGAAAGAAACAGGCGATTCATCTGTATTCAGGGGAATAGGCCAAGATGCCTTGGTCATGAATCTTGATGACATGGCTTGCGTAGGTGCTATTGATAAATTTCTATTCACCTCTATTATCAATCGAAATAAGCACCGAATTCCAGGAGAAATCATAAAAGAAATAATAGATGGAACTCAGGAGTATATAGAAAAACTAAATTCCTATGGACTTGAAATCATCTATACAGGAGGAGAAACTGCCGATGTAGGAGACGTGGTAAGAACAATATCAGTAGATGCCAGTATGGTAGCTCGTATGAAGAAATCGGACATTATTCAGACTGGTAATATTAAAGCTGGGCAAATCATAGTAGGATTAGCTAGTTATGGAAATTGCGTCTACGAAAACGGATACAATAGCGGCATGGGAAGTAATGGATTGACATCCGCTCGACATGATTTATTGTCTTCCCACTATATATCATATCCTGAGTCGATAGAATCATTGGTTGATACTTCTGTCCAATATACAGGCAATCATAAGTTGACAGACAAAGTATATCAAGATATAACTTTGGGAAAATTAATTTTATCTCCAACGATGAGTTACACACCCATTTTAAAGAGAATTTTTAATGAAATTGGAAGAGAAAAACTAGATTCGATAGTGCACTGCACAGGTGGAGGAGCCTCTAAGGTTTTACACTTTGTAGATAAAGTGAAAATCGTCAAGGATCATTATCTACCGATTCCGTTTTTATTTGATTTTATTCAGAAGGAAAGTCAAACCGATTGGAAGGAGATGTTTCAAGTATTCAATATGGGCACTCGATTAGAAATCTATATAGAAAATGAATTGATAGCAAACGAAATCATAGCTATATCAAAATCATTTGGTATAGATGCTCAAATAATGGGCAGAGTGGAGGAATCCAATATAACAGAAGTGTTAGTTCACCATAATAATGCAGAATATACTTATAGAAAATAATGCTTGTTTCTGAATTAGAATTTTATCCCCCATATTATGAGGAAGCTTACAAAAAACTTCCATCTAATTTTCCACTTTTACAGCTTCTAAGTGATAGAATCAAGTTTATTGAATTTTATCGAGAAATTCCAGACTCTCAATGGACATACAGCTATGCTGAAGGCAAATGGAGTATTAAAAAATTGGTGAGGCATATTCTAGATGCTGAACTTATTTTCTGCTATAGAGCCTTATCTGCTGTGCGAGGAGAACAAAAACCCCTTATGGGTTGGGATCCAGATGCCTATGCAGAAACTATAGATGAATCTAGGCTTTTAAAAGACAGACTTATCAAATCACTTGAATTACAGATGAAGATGACACTAGATTTATTTACTTCTTTTTCTGATGAAGACTTAAAAAAAATAGCCAATGCTAATGGGTTCGATACAGAAGTTGCTGCCATGGGCTTTTCTATCATTGCTCATGAAATGCACCACAGAGCTGTCATCTCTGATAAATACTTATCTAATTAATTTCCAAACCTAATACAAGTATGATAAATCTAACGCGTCCTCTCGCTTTCTTTGATTTAGAGACCACAGGCCTCGATATCACAAAAGAGAGAATAGTAGAAATTTCTATTTTAAAAATATTCCCAGATCAAAGCAGGAAAACACTTTATTATCTAGTAAACCCTACAATACCTATCCCTAAAGAGGTATCTGCTATCCATGGTATTACAGATGATCGTGTCAAAGATGCCCCCAAATTTTCTCAAATAGCTGAAGAAATTGCTGAATTTATCAGAGAAGCGGACCTAGCAGGCTATAATTCGAATAGATTCGATATCCCTATGCTCACAGAAGAGATGCTAAGATGCGGAATAGACCTGAATATAGAGAACAAAAATAACATCGACATTCAAACAATCTTTCATACGAA
>Ga0222712_10000218_pt1 | contig 82459 bp, 74 predicted proteins | sample C33_657DmetaG_FD_165043 | JGI IMG/M metagenome (GOLD analysis project Ga0222712, IMG submission 165043) | Estuarine water microbial communities from San Francisco Bay, California, United States - C33_657D | ecosystem: Environmental > Aquatic > Marine > Unclassified | place: USA: California... | reverse complement strand
CTGTATTCCATCAACAAACACTCCAGAGAATTAATCTCCAGAGTGTTCTTATAAAATGCATCGTGATTACCAACCATCAAATCACAAGTGACACCCATAGATTCAAGAGTGTCAAATATGTTTTGCTTCGCCCAATTCAGACTCCAGAAATCAATATTCCTACGCACATCAAATACATCACCCATATGAATGACGTGCTTAACCTTGTGCTTAATTAGAGATGGGAAGAACACATTATCATAGAAACGTTTGAAGTAATCATGATAATCTTGATTACCTTTCTTGAATCCATAATGTGTGTCAGTAATCAGGGCAATTTTCATTTTCTAGTTTTTTGTTCAATAGTTTGTTTAATGCCGTTGTAATCTGAACTGGAGAAGTTCAACTCATTGCGGTCTGCATATAACACTTCGTCATACCCCGACCTTTCAAGAATTTTTGCTTTAATTTCTAATTGCTTCTTTTCCTTTTGAATTCTTCTGAGAAAAGCATAGTAGATAATTTGAGTAAAGTAGGCAAAAGGATTACCCCTATCTGGATCAAAGTTATCAATATACTGAACACAATTTTCAATTCCATCACTAATCATATCCTCACGAAAAGGATAGTTAATGAAGTTGGGACGATAAGAAAGATGAGTCGCAATCTTCAGGAAACATTCACCAATATAATTAGGAATCATAGGGCGAGTTTTGCCCTCTGTCAATGCCGTATCAACTTTCTTTTTGTATACAGACAATGCAGATAAGAATTCCTTATTGTCTACATAATGCTCTGGTTTCTTCTTGATTCTCATCAGTGGTCATTATCCTTTTGTGATTGTAGGTACATTATAACACATTTCAGGGGGCTTGACAAGAATCAAAATTGTGAGTAGGATCACTCTGTTAAGGTTCAAGATTAATAATAGCTTCTAATAATCTTTAAATAGTTTTTCAAATTTAATACGTGCCTCTTTAACGGTACTTTTATGACCGTTGTATTTTCTTTTACTTTGAGGTTTATGCTTTCCCACTCTACTAAGGTCGGTAACCGCTCTTTTGTATACTGTGAGTCCTGGTTCAATTAATTCAGATATTGTTACAACTTTATCATCTTTAATATATTGTACATTATCTGTTGTTGACTTAATCCATTTTGTTAATCTTATCATACCATTAGTATCTTGATTTAAAAGTTCTTCAAACATACTCATATCTTCTAGTATTAAGGCATTCTCAATAAGAATGCCTTCATCCACAACACTAATGAGTCCGAGAATTTCTTCTCCTGTGATAAGTTTTACTACTGCAAAAAAGTCATCATTCATTTTTTTATGTTTACTGGAATAATTTCGTAGTTAAAATTCTCCTCATTATAAATCTTAATTCTTTCTTTTAGGTGATTCAAAGTGTAATTACTATAATTACCTTTTGAAAAATCATCAGCAATATCATAGAGAACTGCTTGAGATTTATTTTCTCCTTTTCTTAGAACTCTACCAATAGACTGTAGGTTTCTAATCCTTGATTTACTAGGAGATGCAAATATAATATTGTGAAGGTTCTTGATATTAATGCCAGTGGAAAATGTTCCGTAACTAGCAATGATTATGCAATTATTTTGTTGTTCTGTTAATTGTCGGATCTGTTCTCGTTCTTCGGCTTCAACTCCACCGTGAACAAAGAAAACTTTTCGTTCCGACCCGATGGTACTATTTATAAGTTCGTAAAGTGGTTCACCGTGTTTCTCGACATAATTGAAGAGTAATAGGGTATTTCCGCTGATATCTCGACATAAGTTACGAATAAATTTATTTCTCTTATGGTGTGATACGATACAATCCATCTCGTCTGGATAATTAGCAAACCTAAAAGATTCGTGCTTAAGTAACAAAATTTTAATTTTAAGATCAGACAACTGACCACGCTTCATCAGTTCAGCGGTATTGGTAACTTTGTTTGAAAGTCCAAACAGTCCCTCCAAGACTAAGCGATGTGTTTTAGTTCCATCCAAAGTTCCAGTAAAACCAATTCTGTACTTTGCCTCGTGGAGTTTAGTCATAATGCTTGTGAGAGATTTTGCCTTAAAGGTATGGCACTCATCTCCAATTACTGCAGTATAACTGTCAAAATATTTTTTGGGAAGTTTGTAGACACTTTGCCAAGTGGTTATGACCACTGGCATATCAGACAGTTTTGCTTCACCAGCATAGACTTGATGACAATAGTTTTCAGCATCCCAACCATAATCAACAAAATCGTTGAAGAGTTGAGTAACCAATGATATACTTGGTACAATAATCAGAGTCTTGAGATTAGCAGCAGTAAAGTATCTTACTAAAGAATAAATCATAAATGACTTACCTGAACCAGTAGGAGACAGAATAATTCTGCGGTAGTTCTTTAATCCTCTGTAGACTGCATCGTATTGATAGTCTCGTGGTTTAATCTTCGGCGTAAGGTAATCCATATATTCCTTAATCGCTTCTGGAGAGATGTAAGGATTTGTTTCGTTAGGTTTACCGTAGAACTTATTATCTTCAAAAGCACAGGTGTACTCTCGTTCCTCTGCCCACTCCATAAGGTAAGACAATAATCCGATGTAGAGTTGTCCGTTAGATGGACTGAATAAACGAATTTTTCCATCCCACATTCTGCTCTTGAACTGTGGCATAAACTTTGCATCGGGTACTTCAAATGTAAAGTATTCCGAGAGTTCGTATTTGATGTGTGGTTCACAGTCAAGTTGAAGATATACTTCATTGCGCTTCTGAATAGTAATGTCTGCCATTAAGCAATACCGTCAATATAGGATTTCCATTGGATAGCATTTTTGATTTGATATGAACGATTGGAAATCATTTTGATGACACCATCAAGGTACTCAATAATGATTTCATACATATCAATCTTAAGTTGTAAGTCTTTAATCTCAGGATCAGATTCGATATACATTGGTAAATCTGATTTGAGAATTTTTAAGTCAAAAGGATTTTCTTTATACTCTTCAGGTTCTGCTTTGCCTGTATAGTATTCAAACTTTTTACGAGTTAATTGCTTGAGGTTAAGTGTTGCTTGTTTTTTCTTGAAGCGATAATCTGAAAAAATTTTAAAATACTTTGCGTGTAACGAAGGAATAGAAAGGGAAGCAGTATCTAGTTCTACGGGATCAATTTTAGAATCCTGCTCCCACATTGCTTGAATTTCATCAAAGGTCATTAACTAATCACATCTCCATCATCGTTCTTAATTCTATATATTCGATATTTAAAAGTCGCTTGAGCGACCATATAATCTACGTTATTATCTCCAGCATCAAACTCTAGTGCTGTTAAAGAAACGGGAAACAAATCATCGAATTCAACAATAATATTTGCTCTCCAGTTACTGTTTAAAATTTCTAAAACACCTTGACTTTCTTCGGGATTTACTGAAGTATCAAAAGTTTCTGCAAGACCAGTTTTACGCAACCATTTGTGAATCGTTGCATAGTTTGTCATATCCTCATCAATCAGAAACTTAACTGTAAGATCTTCATATTCTGTTTCAGTTCCTGCTACTGGATAATCCCTGAATGGAGTTGGAATATCAATACTGGGAATACTAATTCCTGGAATATTTGCTGACTGACAATAAAATGCTACCTTAGGAAATTTAAGTAAAGATAATTTGAATCCATTAGGAGCGAGAAAATTTTTATTTTCAATCCTTTCATTAACCCATTTTGATTGTGCCATTTTAAATAAAAATATTTAGATAAAAAAAGACCCCTCTGAGAGGGGTCTAGAAGCGCCTGCAAGGCATTGAATCACATCAGATTAGTGACTCTTACTCTTCTGTAGTAAACGTTGCTGCTGAGGTTTCCGCCCGCTACTGGATCGGAATCTGTCAGTGCAACGTCGCCTTTTGCGAATGGATTCAGGACCATACCATATCTGGTCTTGAAGCCAATCTTGGGCTGGAAGGTGTCCTGACCGATTGCACGTACCATCTGGAGAGGTACATATGGGCAATAGAACAGACCAGCATCATAAGGGGAAGTGCCCTTATAACCAGCGATGAAGAACTGAGCAGCAGTGTTGCCCTCTGAAGGCAGTGCCGAATAAGGATCAATGTAGACCTTGATACGACCGTTCAGAGTACCAACGAAGGTGTTGCCAGTGTCATCAACGTTGAGGTTGGTGTTCAGCGCAGGAGTGTAATCCAGAACGCCTGCCATTGACAGAGCAGATGCAACATCCGAAGAACAGATGAGCATGTTGCCCTTTCCTCTACGAGTCTCTTTAGCGATAGCGTTCATTTCACGCTCAATCTGGAACAGAAGACCCTTGAACTTCTCAACAGACCAACGACCGTTTGAATCAACGTCAAGGTCGAAAGTACCAGTAGAAGCAACGTTCTGCTGAGCACCAGGCTTAGCGGAGCGGAATACGGTACGAACAACTTCACGGTTGATTTCAGTCAGAATTTCTGCTGAAAGAATGTTTGCGAGTTCAGTCTCAGCATCCAGACCGTGAATTGCCTTCAGGTCTTGTGCGAGTTCGATGCTGTATTCTGCTTTCAGTGCTCTTGACTTAGCAGTAACAGCAATCTTCTCGATGCTGAATGCCATTTCAGGGAACTGATTGTTCGCTGAATCTCCAAGAGCTTCTGCAGTCGAAGTGCTCATTGCTGCGCCAGAGGTATAAGTACCTGAAGCGTTGAGTACAGCAGGGTTAGTACCAACAGGTGTAGCACCAGTTGAACCAGAAGCGGTAACGTATGGTGAACCTGAATACTGACCATTGACTTCGTTGTAGAAAGTCTCAGCACCAGTCTGGTTGGTATAACGTGAGCGCATTGCAAAGATCAGTCCAGTAGGACCGTTCATTGGTTGTACGCCACAGATGTCATAAGCAATCAGGTTAGGCATCGAACGACGGATCAGCGAGATCAGTACGGGATCGAAACCTGCGATGTTGCCAGCGCCTGTGGTTTGAGTATTGATAGGACCGCTGTTTGTAGGTGCAGCCTCGGTCAGCATTCTCTCCTCACGGAGGAACTTCTCTTGGTTTTCGAGCAGGATTGAAGTGACAGCCTTTTTGTAATTGTCCTTGATTTCAGGCAGATTGCCGTGAGACAGAACAGGTGCCCACTTTTCCTGCAGATGCTCGGTATTGAACATTTGCTTTTAACTCCTTGGAAAATGTTAGGTTTGAACTATTTATAAATTAGAAATCACTTAGAATAACGAGCGATTGCTTGAACATAAGCCTTCATATGAGCAGGAACTTCCTGTTCAATTACGGGCTCAGATGCTTCAGCGATCATTTCAGAAACTTGGGACTTGGGGAAATAATTTTCCTTGATTGTCTCAATTTTCTCACGATAAGTTTCCTCATCGCTAAACTCTACACCCTCTGAGAGGGAAGCAAGTTTTTCTTTTTGTGTGTCTGCGAGACCCTGAGATACTTCACTAACGATTGACTCCTTAATGAATTCTCCCAGTGCAGAGTTCAGTTCAATATTCTTTTCAATTTGTTCGTTGAGTTTTTGTTCCATCTCATCAAGTTTTTCTGTCATACCCTCAACCATGTCATACTTCTCTTCAGGAATGTCCATGTAGTGCTCTACAAAGACTTCCTTCAGTGCTGACATAAACGACTCTGCAATCTCGGTGCGAACACCGTGATCAACAGCGAGTTTGTTATCTTGAATCCATTGTTCTACAACGTAATTAAGGAAAGCATCAACCTTAGCGGTCATTTCTTCCTTTGCCACTTCAATTTGCTCATTCAGTTGAGCAGCATACTGCTCTTCCAGTTTCTCAATCTCTTCATTGAGTTTGGAAACAAGAGCAGCTTCAAAAATAGTAGTTGCTTTTTCTTTAAATTCTTCCGAAAGATCTTCGCCGTTTACCAGAGCATTTACATCTGCAGTAACGTCAACATCTTCTTTCTTCATCATTTTTTTGATGAGCTTTTTATCTTCTTTCTCATCTTCGTGTGCTTTTTCCTTTTCTACTTCCTTCTCTTCTTTCTTAAGAGTTGGCATTGCTTCCCCGCCACCACGGGTGGTTCCTTTACCACCACGATCACCTGGGAATGATGAACCCAGTTTAGGCATTGGGTCTTGACCACCCTCACCAGCATTAACTTGAGTTCTGGATTTCTTGACAGGAGCTGCTGCCTTAGCACCAGAGTTTTCAAACTTACCGTTGTACTCAGCAGAAGTACCTGCTGCCATTGGCTCTACATTAGCAACAGCAACTTCGGACCCAGAAGCACTTGGAAGATGTGATTTCTCTGCAGGTGCAGCACCAGCAGTTACAGCGTTTTTCATTTCTGTAACGGTCTCCGCATCAATGTTATCTGATACGAACTCCTCAAATTTCTCGTTTAACGAATTTGCCATTAAAATTACCCCTACGGATACTTTGATTTTCTAATACTTATTTATTAATTTTATAAGTTAAACAGCAGTCTCTCAAACGACTCAAGGATTTTACCCTCAAGTTGATTGCGGGAAACTCGTTCTAACTCTTTTTTAACTCTCTGAATTTCTGCTTCTTTGAGCAGACCATTCTCCCATACCCACTCCTTTCCTTCCATAATTCCATTAACAAATGCATCAGGAGCAGAAGGGTCTGCTACAATATCTGCAGCAGTTGTGAGCATAAAATCATCACGAACATAATTAGAACCACCTTTTGATTCTAAACTGCCAACACCTCTGGAAGAAACTCCCAGTTGAACACCTTCACGCAGAAGGTTTTTGGCAATGTTACCCATTGGTGTTTCAAGCAGTTTTGCTTTACCAATGAAGTTAGAACCATCTTGATAAAGTTCTACAATTTTATGAGACACTCTATCAAGATTAATAGTGGGTCCGTCAGGGTGTCCGAGTTCACCGAGAGCACGGGACTTCTCAATATAGTTTTGAGAATAGTTCGTCACTTCTCGTTGAAGAACTGGCATAGGATATACACGACCGTTACGGTTCTTGATATCTCCCTGTAGGAATACTCCCTGAATATATGTATACTCTTTTCCGTCCTTCTCTTCGGTGAGGAACTGAATGTCCTCAATGTGCTCTACGATAAGTTTCATTGTTCTTCTTCGGTAGGTTCTTCCGTAGTTTCTTCTTCTGTGGGGTTCATTAATTGCGAAGCATACTCTTGCTTATAACGCTCAAGTTGCTCAACAGACTTCTGATAAAGCAAATCAATTACTTCATCAGCAGCTTCAGAGTTTTGTCCAGAGACAATTTTATCAATCAATTCTTTAGTAACAGTCATAGTTATATTGTGAATGTATTAATTATTTAGTTTTCTAACTCTTTATTGTTAGTTTTTTTAGGTGTTTGTGCCTTTAAAGAATCTTTTGTTTTAGTTTCTTTAGGTCCATTTTTAGGTGGAGGAGTTGCCATTGGATCCTGTTCTACGGGTGCAATGGGAATATCCATCAGTTCACCAGATGCCTTTTCTTTCTTAATTTGAGCAGCAATATCAATAATTTCTTGTTCAGTTTGCTGCAGAATTTGACGTTTGATATAATCATTTGAATAATAAACGCCAAGGAAAGGTTGCATTTGATTGACGAGATTCAGACGCTCGTTAATCATTTCAATTTCTTTTAGTTCAGTGAAATGATTATCAAACAGGAAGTCATATTGAATATGCTCTTCCATAAATTCCCAATCGTCTGTGGTGATAACACCTTTCAGAACTAATTGAGTCTTCAGCATATCATTGAATAGATGTGCAAATTGCTTACGCAGTCTGCCTACAAATTTAATAAACTTAAGTTCATCGCGGAGGATTTCATTAGAACGACCGAGACTAAATCCCTTTTCCTCGCCCACGCGAGATGGTGGGAGGTTAAGCGATTTATAAAGTTTCTTGAGGAAGTATTCAACGTCCTTGAGTTCTCCAAGGTTTTGAGCACCAGGGAGTGTAGTAATTTCAGTTCCTCTGCCACCTTCACGGCGAGGCAACCAGAAGTCTTCCAGCATACTCATAAACTTCTTATCGTCACGAATCTCACCAGTGCTTGCGTCATACACAAGTTTGTTTCTGTAGCGAGACATAACCTCACGCAGGTATTGCTCTGCCTTTACCTTAGGAAGATTACCTACATCAATGTAGAAAATACGACGTTCAGGAGCACGAGATAATCTGTAGATAACCAGAGAATCCTCAATCATTCTCAGTTGGTTAACTGCCTTGAGTGCCTTATGGAGGTATGATAAAGGAATATTCATATTCAGATCCATCAGACCTGAAGGAACAAAGGTGATAGCATCAAGAGAAATCTTGATGCCTAAATGATCACGGGGACCTTGTACAGTGGATGTGCTAGTAAAAATACCTTTTGGGTTGAAGAGATAGTATTCCTTTACATCACCAAAATCTACTTTTGCTTGTTCTTGAGTAGGAGGAGTTACAGGTTTCTTAACCTCCCTCATCTTCTTGATCTTCAGAGGATCAATATAGCGAAGTTCTTTGATGCCCTCTGTGGGTTTGTTGACATCAATTACTTTATGATAGTACAGTCTGCCATCAATATACCAGCGACGGAACAACTGGTAGCACTTTTTGTCAAACTGTAAAAGTCTTTTAATTTCTTTGAATTCTTCACGAATTCTTTTCTTAATTGAATCACTAACTTCCAGATTAGAAAGTTCAATTTCTACTGGAGAATCATCACCATCTGCTACAATAGCTTCATTAACAACTTCATCAATTGCTGAATCAACTTCAGGATGCAGAGATACTTCACGATACTTTCGGATCATCTCAAATTCATTTTTTGAGATACCTTCAATATCAACATATTGACCGTAATAACCTCCAGCGGAGATCGTTACGGTCCCATCGTCATTATTAGGAGCAACAGGGGATACTAACCCCTGCTGCTTCTTTTTCTTTTGATTATCTTTGTCTAAAGAAAATCCAAACAATTCTGCCATTGTATAGAGTTGAAACTACTTTACTGTAGTTATTTATCAGGTGATAGTGCCGTTACCAGCTCTGTTATCACCAGTTTCTGCTTCCCACCAGTCATACTGCCATTCGCAAGTATATTCTGCAATCGAATTATTATTGTCGTATGACACATCGATTGCGGAAAGATTGCTTGGCCAAGCATTAATAAATCTATATGTCTTAATGATAGTGTGTGGATCGTTATCGCCAGCACCAGCGATATTAGTGCCTCTTTGAAGTTGATGAATAGCAATGTTTTTTGTAAATTCATTCGCACTTGTACCGCCAGTATAACCACCACCACTTCTATGCTCATTCAGTTTATCCATCCACTTCTCAAGGAAACTTCTTGTATTCAATGAAGGATCAGCAAATATTGTGATAGTCCAGGATTCAAATGTTCTGTCACCAGGAAGTTTAATTACTCTTCCTCTGTAAGGAACTTCAACAGTACCGATTGAAGAAGATGGAAGAGATGCAGATCTTCCTAAAAATGATACCCTTCCACTGTTATCAGTTGAACTGGTAAAAGTACCTATTGCTGCAGAAATATCAGGAATTTCAATCCTGAATAAATTTGGACGAATTCCATAACCAATTCTTTCTTTAAAGTTTGCTAAATTTGGCATTGTTAGGTCTCCCTTATGTTGTATTTATTTTATAATCAAACTCTACCAATTACTTCATCAAAACTTACACCAGTGCGTGTTGCAACAAATGTCAGAGTGATGAAATTAATGGAACGGGATGGTTTGATGTAGATATCAGCTACAAATTCATTACGATCGATTACATCAGGAGTATTATTTGAACCGTCAGCAACTACCAAATAATCTGTAACACCTCTTCTTGCTTGTACATCTCTTAAGTATGCATCGACCTGAGATGTAAAGTTGTTTCTAGTCGTTTCGTCATTCAGTTCAAACAGTACATTTTTGGAGAAATCCTTTACTGTTCTTTCGATAGTGAGGAACAGACGACGAACATTGATGCGATCAAATGCAGATGGACTACGCAGAGCAGTTTTATCTCCATAAAGAACTACACCCTGACCAGGGAAAGATACAATAGGATTTACACGCTTCGCATAAAGCTCATCTCTTTGGTCTTTAGTGGGATTGAATGCAATCTTTACTGCATTACGGAGATTACCTCTGTTAAAACCAGCAGGTGAGAACCAAGGCTCAGAAACAGCAGACGTATTTACACACAGACCAGCAACGTCAGCGTTGCAAGGAATCCAACGATAAGTATCATTGAATCTGTCATACAAGTACTTGTAGTTGTTATCAAATACTGCATATGATGAACTATCACTAATAGCGTCAAAGAAAGCAACTACGTTAGTTTTTTGCTGTGCTGAAGTTGAAGCACCACTACCAAGAACATCAGATCTTCTTGGTGAAATAAATGCAATACAATCTTTTCTAGTATTTGCAATATTAATTAAAGTATTTGCTTTTGATGAAGTAGTTGGACCAGCAAGAATATAGTCAATAGAAATATTCTCAGTATCGCTAAAAGCATCAAGATATGTTTGAGTTTCGTTTCCTACATTGTAATTTGCATAATCAGTACCAGCAGCAAAATCATATTGCTTAGAACCGAGGAGTTTAAATGTCGATGATGCAAGAGCAGAGTTTGTAATATCTACACCACTACCAGTGTATGCATATGATGTTTCATGAGCACCGAGGTAGATATACTTAGAACGACCTTTGATTACTGTTTTATAGAAATTAGTTTCTCCTTCAGTAGTCTTTGCATCAGATGCTTTTGAAAGATAAAGAAGTCTTTCTACAATTGTAGAGGGAGTTCCTGTAATTGCACCAGTGTCATCAATTACAAGTACGTGTACTTCATCCCACTTACCACCTTTACTTGCAGCAAAAGGTGAAGTTCCTGGACGAGGAGCTACTGAATTCCATTTTACTGAACCAGCAATCGCATACTGCTCATCATACCAATCTGCCACTGCTGATACTGCAGAACCAGAAACTACAGATGTAGTTGTAAATTTAACAGAACCAGCATCCAGAACAACTGCTACTTGAGTAGTATCTCCTGCATTACTCTCGTATGCTTTACCTGTTGCGGTTCCATCAGTTACAGTTGCACCAGCAGCAAATGAAACACCAGAAGCAAGAGTCAGAATTTGGTCTGCACCTCTGTCAATTACTGCTACTCTCAGTGCATTACCCCAAGTACCAGGATTTTTTGCTACAAACTTATATCCTGGAGTTACACCTTCTACACTAGTTTCATAGTCACTAACACTATTTACTTTAATGTTAGCAATACCACTTGCAGTCGCACCAGTCGCATTAGCATTTGTAAGGTTGCTTGCGCTGCTATCAGAGATTCTTGCTACCTGCAGATTACCACCGTAGTTTAAAAACTCTGATGCAGTAAACCACCACTCAAAATTTTCAGCGGTGGGTTTTCCGAAAGTTTCTACTAAGTCTTTCTCAGATGTAATGAGTTTTGCTACTCCTACTTCACCCTTTGTGAAAGGACCAGCAATAGCACCAACGTTTGTGATTGTTTCCTGAAGCCTTGAATTAGTAAGGTCACGCTCCTGAACAATAATACCTGGCGATAATTGTGTTGCCATCTTTTACCCCTAAAGTTCAGATTTGATTCTAAACTTATTTATAAATTACTCTATTTCAGAGGTAGGTTCCCATATAAGTGAATTCGCTTGCTACATCACCGTATTCATCTAGATACCAGCGGTCTCCATCTACGTCAACAAAACTTTTCTCTTCATCATTGATGCCATCAGAGATAAATCCAAACGGTGACATATCTTGTTCAATCTGATTTTTCTGTTCTTCATAGATTCTTTGGCGAACATCATTATCCGTCATTTCTTTGAAATAATCTTGAACCGCTAACCAGCAGAAGATTACCAAACACATTGCAAGGTCATCGTGACAACCTTCTTCTGCCTCAAATGAATTGTTTTTTTGAATAAATGTTGTCAGTTCTGCGATTGTATCGTAGTCTGGAATGACAAGTTTATCATCTTCAATAAATGTTTTTAAGTTGAGGCATCCGACCTTCTTCACGGTCTTGGACATCTTTACACCCAACTGAGTTTTCTTTCCAGAAAAACCTGTGCCTACAATCTGACCTGCACGACCTCTCATCGCACACATAAGTACGTGATCATATTCAAGATCAAAGTGAATCATTCCAGCAACTTGATCACCAATATCATTCACCTCTGTTAAAATGTATGCTCTATTATAAGACCTTGCAAGTTCTACGATAACATTAGGAAAAAGTATTGGTTTGATTTCATTATTCTTATATCTTGCTACTAATTTATAAGGAAACTTTGTAATGTCGAAAACCAGAAACGCAGAGTAATCGTTTCCAACACCACGAGCAACGTCAACAGTAACAATATAATCGTGGTCCTTTTGAGGTTCTTCATAAACTACTAATCCTTTACCATTATCCTTTAGGGGGTCTTCATAAACCATTGTACGCAATTTACTTGCAGCAATCAGTGTATCGACCGATCCCAAGAATTCGCATTCAAACTCTTGAGTGAACTGTCTCTGCGAAGTGTTTGCAATGGTTTGCTCCTTCCATTTCGCATCTCTGCCAGGAACTTGAGACCAGTGAACTTCTGTAGTAATATATTCGTTCTTTCCACGTTCGGCATCATGCCAAAGCTTGTAGAACATATTCATCCCGTTCGGTGTAGAGATGATAATAACTTTAGTAGATTTACCAGACGAGATAGTAGGATATACTGAACTGAAAAACTGTTCTGCAATATGAGTTGGGACGAACGCAAATTCGTCCAAGAAAATAATGTTGAATGACATTCCTCGCACAGCAGAACTGGAGGTTGATGCTGCCATAATCTTGGAACCATTCTCAAGTTCTAGTGAACCTTTGTTCCAAGAAATGATACCTTGCTGCATCCACTTTGGAAGATTCTCATATGCCAACTGCAGTCTGCCAAGCAGTTCTCTGGACGTTGACAGTTTGTTTGCAAGAATACCTATGTTTACGTTATCATTAAACAAAGCATAGTGCAGAAGGTAGGAGACCACTGTGGTGGATTTTCCTGTCTGTCTAGGTAATTTTGCAATATTAAAACGATTCTCGTGAAACCTACGAATCATTTCTTCTTGAAAGTCCCACATTTCAAAGGGGACTAGACCTTCATCAAGAGAAACGATTTTGATATAATGTTTGGTAAAATATACAGGATCATCCTTACACTTCAACCACTCCTCGATTTGCTCGGGAGTAAATTGAATTTGCACATTCGCTGCTTTAAGGTTTGGCGAACCTTTATATACTTGATTTTGAGACATATTATTTTATCAATGTTTAGTTACATTAAACGCCATTAAATCTCCAAATATTTTATATCCTTCTGGTATTTGTACTGGTATAGAAGATCTTGCAGGTATATTCAGAAGTTGATAATTAGTATCACCACTTAAAGTAACAGTGATATCTTCATCAGTAATATTTTCAATAGTATAAATCATACTAACAGTTCCAAGCTCTTAATGATTTATTGATTCTTGAATCAGGGTCTCTCGCAGTTTTCTTTGATGTAAGTTTCTTTTTCATTCCTTTCATTCTAGCGCAGAATGATGCCCTGCGGGGATTTCCAACCTTCTTTGAAGGTGCTTTAAGGTCGCTTCCAGGATTCTCTCTTTCGTAAGATTTTCTTCCTTTCTCATTGAGTCCCCCACTGGAACTCTTACCAGACTTTTTTGTCCAGGCAGCCCCCTCGTCAAGTTCGATAAACTCCTTAAAGGATAGTTTATTTAGTTCAGGTTGAACCTCTTCATTTTTACTTGACATATACATCGCAGCAGAGTTAAGATAATCTGTTGCTAATGTAATTTTAGATTGAACCCATGCAGGAACTTGCATAGTTGGACTTGTAACAACTTGACGAAGCATGTCGCAATAGTGCTCAAGTTCATCAAGTTGATTCATAATCATTGAACCTTCATCATCAAGTTCTCTACCCATCGCTACATCGATATGATTTTCTTGGACGTTTTTCATTTTTCCGTTCCTCCATTCTTTCTTAAGTTTCTTTTCCATATCTAAAAGATGCTTGTAATAATCTGGGAACTCATCAATATGCTGCAGAGCAATACCATAAGCTTCTTCGTGTGTAGTAACGTGCTCACGTTCTACAGTTGAACCAACCTCCGCTTGACGCACAACATAATCAACAGATACACCGTGCTTCTGTGCGATTTCTTTTTCGGTAGGTACTTTCTTTTTCATGTCAGATCGTAGTATGAGATTGATCCACGAATATTTTTATCAGTAGCATCTAAAGATCTAGCAGTAAGAGTAACAATTTCTGTCGTACCATTTAAATCTCTAGTGAGTTGAGTGTCCCAGTTATATCCATCTTCACCAGCTCCAACTCCACCAGATTGTTGTGTAGTTGAAAGATAAAAATGAGTTGTGTTTGTACCTCCAGAAATAGTTGTTGCAGCAGTATTGTAATCAACTTTTCCTTGAGTGACCCAAGTATTATTATTTAATGTACCACCACGAACAACAACAATTTCAAAATTTCCTTGTACGCTAGAAAATACGTGGAATGATTCTGGGAGAATCACGGCATCTTTATATGCCGAGTTCAACCTGAATGAGATTATAGGAGTTAGTGCCGATGTTGAAGCAGCGATATTACTATCTCTACTTACATGAGATTTTCTTACTTTCTTCTCGTAACCACCTTCGGAAATAACTGTGTTACAAATCTGCTTCATCGTTGAAGACACGCCAGTGGCAGCAGTATTTTCAATCTCCAATCTTAGTGGTAGAATAGCAGTGGTCATATAAGCAGATGGATTGACATTATCGTTATGGAAAGTATGGGCGATTGCCATTCTTCCATCAACAACAAATCCACAGCGAACATCACCAACACCTAACCACTCAATATCTAACCAGAAGATATTTGCTTTTGAGATATCAAGCGTTCTTAATGTTGGACCAGCTCCATCAAACTTATCGGTATTCCAATTTGCCTGTGCTACTCTTACTTCAGTAGCAGCACCAGATGTGAGTTTTCTACGAAGAACAAGATAGTTTCCTGTTCCATCATTCTCAAAATAGATACCGTTATCTGTACCAAAGTATCCAATTCTCTGACGAAGACCAGAAAGTTGAGGATTGAAAGCAAATGAATTCATAATCAGCAGAGACTTTCCTGGTTGATATGGAAATACTCTTTTGGTTTCTCTAACTACTTTGTCATTGAGAGCACCAGATACTACAAGCGATATAGAACTTTCATGAATATTATATTGCTTATTAGCAGCACCAGTTAAAGCAGTATTCCAATGATAATTTTCTTCGTAACGATGCTGACTATCAAATAATGTTACTGGATCTGCAACTCTACTTCTGCCAAAAGCATCAGTTGCCGTACCACCAGTTCCAGCGTTGATGTTGCCGTAGTTATCGGCAAGCATCACAACTTCAAAGTTGGTCTTTTGTTGCTCTAGATAATCGTTATAATGCTTACTATACTGTGCCATGATTAGTGAGTATAACCTACTTTAACTCCAAGAACACTGGTGCTTGCGGCACGAACTCTTTGTTCTGGTTCTTTTTCAAGCAATTCTGATTGACCAGCAGGAATAGTAAATGTACCCACAGCAGTAGAATCATCAGATTCATTGAGAGTTACTACAACACCAGAACCAGTGGGATTAACTAATCTTACTAATGTTGCATTTCCAAAAGTGTTGCCGCTACTTGTAGATAGTGCTGCCTCGCTTCCGAGTAATCTGATTCTCATTTTTATTTGCCTTTTTGATTATTTAGGTTTTTTGATGCGTTCTTAAGCATCTTTGCAAGGTCAGCAGTGGAACCAACAAACATAGTATTATTAACAGTAGTGGGAGATTTTTTATCTTCAGTTTTAATATCCTTCATTTTCTTTTGAAGGTCTGCTAACTTATCAGTGATGTCAGCAACATTTTTAATACCCTGAAAAGCAACTTCATATGCTCTAGGATGATTGCTACTACGAGCAACTTCAATCAGTTCATCAATTGCAACTTGACCTTTCTGAATTAATTCATAAAGTTCTGTACGAGCATACTTATAGTCAGCATCAATATCCTCTTCATTCTGAACAGGAGGTTTAGTGGAAACTACTTCAGTTTCCACAGGTTCAATATCAAAAAGATCTTCCATATTTTCTTGAAATTTATGGTCCATAGTATGTTATACCCTCATTAAATCCAAAATCATCTTCTGCTGTAAGTAGTGCTGTATCGACAGCATCTACATCATTATCTCCATCCTGATCAGTAATTGCTTCTGGTTGAACTTGATACTTAAGAACTCTGGCATTAGTAACCTTATCACCAATGTTGATATTAGCGATAGATTTTTTGATAATATTGCCAGCAGTGACGGGACCGTACAGATAAGTTTTTGCAGTAAAACGAAGTGTCCAAGTTATATATCTTCTTGTACTATAATCACCTTCATAATCATCATTATAATCAACGCTGTTTAAAATGATGGGAACATCACGACTTTCTTCCATCTCAGGAATAAGATTAATCGTGACTGTAAATTGTGGTTGAAAGAATGGTAAGATTTGCTCCACAATCTGAAGACCATCATCCTGAGTTTTTGCAATAACTGTTAATTCAAATTCTACATTATAAGGAACTGGCATATACTGCTTTCTGTTAGTAGAACCACTGTTATCAGAAAGTGCTCTATTTAATTGTGTAGGGGGAACTTTTCTACTACCATCATAAGAAATTCCTGTCATTTCAAATGACATTCTTGGAATTGTGATGGTAAATTTTCTATCTAAGTCTGGTGCCTGCTGCAATCTTGCTAAAAACTTTTGAGCAGGTCCATATGCCAAAGGAACCTTTTCTTGTTTTACAAAGTTTCCTTGCTCATCAAATGTATTAAGTTGAATATTATTAAACAGCGTACCAAATGTGGTAACTGTTTTACGAATAATTTTGTGATAAAAATAAGTTCCTAACATTAGAAGCTACCTTGAATGTCTCCGAATTCACCGAAAGGATTGCTTTCAGTAAAGTCAATAATTAAATCTCCATTATTTTCAATTACTCTATTTTCTGAATAACTATCAGTCATATCAAGAGTATCATATTCTCTAACTCTCCACTTAGCACCAGATGTTTGACCGATGATTTGTTCATTCGGAGCAAAGTTTCCAGTGCTGTAAGCAACGTCAAGAACGATTGCTGTTGGATTCCATTCTGCTGCTTTAGCAGTATAGTTTTTGGGTGAAGAACCAATAACAATTCTAGGAACACCAGAGAAAGTATAAACTGCATTTGGACCAGTTACTGATGTAACTAATCCTCCAGAAATTGTGCAAGAACCATTGTCAACAAAGTTACCTTGAGCGTCATATATTGCTACCGATGGCGGAGTAACATACCCAGCACCAGGATTTGTAACAATAATAGTTCCAAGATAACTACCAACTAATGTACCAGAGGCAGTAGCAGTAAATCTTGTACCAACTACTGTTTCATCAGGACTAAAATTACCTGTTCCACCACTATAAAGATAGATGGGGAATACTCCAGATTCTTGTTCAAGATTATCAATCTTCTGGTTTCCAGTTTCAAATATGCTGTCGCCATATTCAAAAATCTCACACGTCATTGTATAGACGTATAAGCTATTTAGTTGGTAGAAAGGTTTCTGATTTTCTACATACTTGATTTCAAATACTGTATTATTCAATGGAAAGAAAATTAAATCACCATCATTAGGTCTACCTGCAACAATTTTATTTGTCGCTAAATCAACAAAATCTTTCCATCTACGGCGTGATACAGTTAAAGATATTTCATCAGTAACACGCAATCCAAACTTGGAAAGCATATCTCCTTTGCCGCCAAAGTTCTCAAAATTCTCCAGATACATTTCAATGAGATAACTATCTCTGTACTGTGAATAGTAAATATCATTCCAAAGTTTATCTTCATAAACTTTTCTTGGAATATAAAATACTTCAATGCCATACATCTTGATTTGTTCTTCAATCAAGTCGTGTATTAAATTTTGTTCACCCTTTGTTCCTTGAGTGAAGTAAAGATTTCGTGTCATTATCCAATCATATCCAGAGGTGGAAGTTCTGCTGCCAGTTGGAATTCTGCCATAATCTTTTCAATTTCTGCTTCTGCATCTTCATAAATTTCTCTGCCATTTAATGTAATTCCTCCAGGCAGAGAGACATTTCTGAACTTGATTAAGTTCTGACCCCATTGACGTTTGATGAGTGCTGTGGCATACTTCTTCATCCAAACATCATTCCATACTTCAGTGCTTTGTGTTGGGTCAAGCATTCTATAACAATCAATTAATAGATAATTACCTGATGTAAGTTGGTCGAAATCAGTATCTAACCAAAGTTTATTTTCTCTTTTATTAAAACGAATAGGTTTAAAGTTTGAGATAACCCAGTCAAGAGTTTCAAGATAACTCTTAATCATATAGTAATTAAGGATTTCCATTGAACCGAAGTTATAGAAATCATTTAAAAATAACTGATATTTGATACTAAAAATATTTCCTGATACTGAAGATACACTGTTGTCCTGAGCATAAACTTGAGTGATTCCAAGGATATGGTCTGGAATTGTGATGTAATTATTTTGTTCTAAGTATGTAGTTCCTGATACTGTAGTATTGGTTTTCGCAGATGATACTATTTCTGGTGTAATTCTTAATTTTAAAATGGTGCGAATGCTACCGTCAAAATGACGTTCTTGAAAAAATTGAATTGCATCATCAATTGCATCTTCAATTTGGTCGTCATCTACGTTAATTTCAAGTACAGGAAATCCTAGTTTACGCAAACAATAGTCTATTAATTGCTGCCTAGAAGCGGGTCTTGCCATTAGTTATAATATTCCTATAAAGTTATTTATAAAAAAAGAGGGGGTTGCCCCCCTCTCTGTATCTTATGTTTGAGAGAATTATGCCTGCGATTCAGTCCAGGTGAGACGTGCAGTGACGGTTGTTACTGCACCAGTATCAGTAGGAACGATTGCCAGAGTCAGAATATCTGGACCGTTTGGATATACAAAGTCACCGCCCATAATCGAGTTACCAAGTTCAATCAGCTGTCCTAGGTCCTGAGTGATAGGAGCGCCAGCAGCAGCACGGAATTCAAATACAATCGTACCGCCAGTGATAGTATCTTGTGCCTGACCAGTGTGCTTAATTACTTGACACAGTGATGGTGAACCATAACCGCTAAAATAAGCAGATTGTGAAAGGTTGCCATTGAGAATCAGACGAACCGAAGCAGCTCTGCTTGCTGCGTTAGTAATAACCAGACCGCAAGAGTTAGGTTTAACAGTCATTCGGTTGATTAAGTCTCTGCTTCCAAGTGAACCAGAGAGAGAACTATCAACAGCAGGTGCTAATCTCAGTGAAAGAATTGGAACAACTGTTCCTGCGAGAGACTGAGGAACTGTAATAATGTCAGAACCAGCGGAACCTGAAGCAGCGGTGAACAGGTATGCCTTGTCATCCTCAAATACGCCATCCATAATTACCGAAGCACCCCAGTGATAGAGCGATGGTGAGTAGGTTGGGTTAATACCATTTTCAATTTCATAACGAGCGGGAAGGTTACCAGAACGGAGGTATGCTTCAACTTTCTTGTTGTTATGTACAAACTCGTGGCAGTAGAATACACGACCATCAGTATCCTTAAATCCGAAACGTACCTTACCAGCACCATACCAGGAGTAATCAATGTATGCCATCTGCATTCTGTGAATATTCAGGTGGAATCCATTAATTCCTGTTCCATCACACTTATCAATATTCCACTGTGATTGAGGAACTCTGACTTCTTCAACTTTCGTCATAACGATTCTGCTACCAGCAACACCTCTGTATGCAGGAGTGATGTTGATTTGAGTATCACTTACAACCGAACCAACCTTGTAGGTTTGTCCACGAATGACGATTGAGTGTCCAGGTGAAAGTTGCTTAGTAAATCTAGTGTTAGTACCAGTTACAATATTGCTGTTGAATGCTACACTTACAAAACCACCTAACTGACCAGTTGCAGATCTTCTTACACAATTCAGATTTTGACCATCATATTCAAAGTACATACCATTTTGGTCATCAAACATACCAGCACGAACAGAAGCACCAGACCATTCGTATACAAACAGATCTGGGAATCCTGAAGGAGCGAGGTCTGCAGGTACTCCGTTTGTTGCATAACGGAAGGTAAACTCGTCAATTACATCAAATACTGTGAAGTACAGATTGTTTGATGGATTTGTGTATGGAGTTGCTACACCTGAAGTTACTTCAACGTTCTCTACCATAATTCTGTTACCAGCAACAAGGTTATGTGCCTTTCTGGTTACAATAGTTGCATAGGTAGAACCATCGTGCGTGATGTATGAAACATCCAGTGATGGACTGAAGTTGATACCAGTTGAATACTGGAGACCCTTACCAGACTGATAACGGAAGTACTTACGTGTCTGTCTGGTAATCATAACTTGAGGTGCCTTAGCAGCCTGAAGTTCTACACCACCGTCAAATGGTCTATGAACGTTAACACAGTTTGCTCTGGTATAAACTTGAGTTGGATACAGGAAGTTAACACCCTGAAGTACACCGTCACGAAGGTTAGCAGAAACTTGGTTGCTGTAGTAGTTGGAGTTTGCGGGTCCAATGTTAGCAGCTGCAGCGCCAGTTGTATCATTGATTAAATCACCACTTGTGTTATAACGAATGTTGGTAGAACCAGCAGGAGCAGCAACGATGAGGTAGTGGTTGAAACCAGAACCTGTTGATGATGGAACAAATGCTTGACCACGAAGAGCAGCAGACAGGTTTGCTAATGCGTTTGCAGCATCAGCAGTCGTGCTTGCACCAAGTCTAATAATATCATCGTTAATCTTAATTGCAAAGTAAATACCAGCAGCGACAGGAGTATTACCAAGTCTTGTACCAATCTGGAAACCAGATGAATAGTACAGTTTAGTACCAGTAGTAATACCGTGATTGGGCAGATAAATGTCACCAGTTACAAGGTTAACAATTGGTTGAGTTGTACCAGCCTGATTTACGAATGAACCTTGTGGGTTGAATACAATCTGTCTGGAAGGCAGTGGGTCAGTGATAACCATTTCGTTATCGCTGTTAACCGAGATAACAGTTGGTTGATAAACAACACCTTCAAGTTTCTCAAGTCTATGAACACCAGTTCCAGTGAATGCTGAACCAGGAATTACCAAATCAGTTGCGTCGATAAGTCTCAGAGTACCAGTACCAGCAATTGAACCGACAGCACCCGAGGTTGTACTTGGATATGTCAGTGTGTTAGCATCAGTTACAGTCAGAACTACGTTGTATGCGTCAAAAGTTGATGGGTCAGCAGGACCAGTTGCACAATCAACAGAACCCAGATATCTTGCACCAACTACGAGACCGTGAGAGGTAGCAGTAATAGTGTTAGTCCAGATGTTATTGATTTGAGCTCTTGTGAAGTTGGTAATCGCAAAACCAGTTGGTTGGTTAATGTTGCCGACGAAAGAGTTACCTGAAAGTGCTCCAGCAAGTGATAAGTGCAGCGTGAAGTTGCTCTCATCGAGAACGTTTACATAATAGATGTTGTCAGCAAGAATTTTATCGTTATTCCAGACTACGCTGTTACCAGCTTGTGGTCTTTGTGGAATACCTGATGCATAAATGCTCTGCAGTGATGAACCGTTGGAGTTTTGACCGCCGAGGTTATTAGTACGGTAAATTACGCCATCACCCGTAGCAAGTCTGTGGTTAGCAACAGAGAATACACCAGTTGTTTGTGAAGGTGTAGTAACACTAGCAGCAAAAGGAACAGTTCTCGTTGGAACAGTATTCGACAGAAGAACTGTATCGCCACCCTTATACTGTGCAAGGAATCTTGATGAGTATGCAGGAAGGTTAGGAACCTGCTGCCAAGCGTTGTTATATGCACCACTAGTTTCTACAGGAGTTCTACCAGTGTTAGCAACAAATGTTGTTTGCCCAGGAGCAGTAGCACCGCTGACTGACATAAAGTATTCGCCACGATATGTGACAACATCACCGTAAGCATAGTTATCTCCAGATGACCATTCACCCTTGAATGTAGTGCCTCTCAGAGTTGGGTTGGAAACCTTAAACTGATGCAGAGCACCAGTACCACCACCAAGAATATCAACAATATCAGTGTTGGTATAAGCACCTACCCAAGTATTGTGAAGTGAGAATTGTGTTGCAGTTTGTCCAGATTCAACACCACCTCTTGAGAGAGGACCAGTCGTGTTAGGGTTGACAGTGTTGTTAATAAAATAATTAGCACCATCAGTCAGACCAAGGATTACAGAACCATTACCCCAAATACGGTAGGTAATACGGTCACCCGTTACGAAACCGTGACTCACTATACCGAAAGAGATTCTATCGGTCGCTGGTCTTACACTGTTTGCAAGTGTTGTTGGGTCAGTCAGGATAGCGTCTCTTGCGATAACGGTAGCAGTACCATTACCCAGAGTTTCACCACTTACCTGGAACGAAATCAGTTTATGACCAACTTCATTAATACCTGAAATTGTCAGAGTTCCAGTAACAGCAGTTGAACCTACGTTCGTACCAGCGTTAGCATATGTAAATGTATTAGCACCAGTGACAGTAATGTATACGTTGCTTGCTGCGAATGATAAGAAACCAGCAGTTGTAATCTCAATGATAGAAGCATTATATGTTTGATTAACTACAAGATTGTGAGCAGCAGCTGTTGTTACAGTAGCAACGTTTGCTGAACGTGAAATATTGCTAATTGCAAACTGAACTGGAGCAACAAAGTTGGAACCTTGGCAAGAGAAGTTTTGAATACCTACGCCAGCGTGTGCCAGAGCTTTTGTTCTAGCGAGACGGAAGATATCGAAACTTTCACGAACTACGAAATAAACACCTCTGATTGAACAACCAGTTGCAGGAACAGATGGAGAACCGCCAGTAGTATTATTGGTTACTGTGATAGTGGTTGAAGTTGAAGACACAACCTTGAATGTACCATTGTAACCATTATTGGTGCTACCTCCAACCAGAACACCAGTTACGTTTACAGTATCGCCAACAGCAAATGGTTCTTGAACTGTGTTATGTGCAATGGTGTAGGTTACAGTAGTGCCATTTCCTACAGGAGCAGTAACAGTTGAAAGGTCGATATCATATAGGCAATTAAATCCTTGCATTGGGTGTTGTGTGCCCCACAGCGCCATTGTTCCAGTACCAGATTGTGTAGAAACTGCTGATTGCCCATTTTGACCAGTCGCATAAGAAACTTGAGTTGCTGATACTGCAAATACAGGAGCATTTGTAATATCAAAACTATCTTGTCCAGCAGTCGTTACATTGAGGTATTGTGCCTGATAAGTTTGACCAACAGTTAAACCATGAGGTGCAGTAAATGTAATTGTAGCAACATTGTTTGTTCTGTTAATTTGAGAAATCTCAAATACCAGTTGCTTCTGTCTACCAATCTCAAAACGGTTTCCGTTTCTGGAGTAAATAACTCTCGTTCCTTGCGAGAAACCGTGACCACCATAGTAGAACTGACCAGTCTTCAGGTTAACTGTTTTTGCTGGGTTGAATACCAGTTCTCTTGGGTTAATGGTCAGTGCAGAATTATTAGTTGGCTTCAGTCTCAGAGTTCTTGAAGTTACAGATTGAGCAGTATAAGGACCATCAATCGAACCAGTTGAAGAAACGTTGAGAAGTTTGTGGTCAAAGTCAGACTGGTTAACGAACGACTTCAGAGGAATTGTATCAACAACTGTGAGGAAGTTGGTATTCGTTGAAGTGGTTGTTATGAAGAAGTCTGAATATGCAGCTTCCTTAGTAGGTGCAATTCTGAATGTGTTTGCATCAATTACGATTGCAAATACAATAGTGTTTGCAGCAAGTCCAGCACCTGTGAATGGATCAGTAGCACCACCACTGATGTATACGATTGGGTCACCAGTATTCAGTCTATGGTCAGTTTGGGTAAAGATAAAGGTTGTTGCATTGACCGAAGCAGCAAGAATAGTGAAGTTTCTTGGTGTCAGCAAGTTCTGTGAATATAGTTGGAATGAACCAAAAATTTTAAAGATTGGAGCAGCCTCTGGAATTGCCTGAGGTGTTGTGCCAGCAAATCCTCTTGTTACTGTAATTGAATTGCTTCCACTTGAAGCAGCCATTACAGTTCCAGCAGTAACTGTTTGTGAAATATTAACAGTATAAGTACCAGCACCACCACTACCTGAACCAAATGCAACAATTGCTGTTCCAGGAGTTACGCCAGTTCCAGTCAGTGTTTGATTCAGAGCAAGAGTGCCACTTGTTACTCCAGAAACTGTGAGAGTTGTGCCTGAAATACTACCAGTAAATCTTGCAGCAGCTCCTACAAGAACTTGCTCAGCAGCACCATCAGGAGAACCAATTTGAAGAATATCTCCTTCTTCAACTCTTACTGAGGATACACCTTGCATTGTGGTTGATGATACTGTTTGTGCTGGACCAGATACAGAGTATGTTCCGATACCACCAGTTCCAGTACCAAATGCTGTAATAATTGTATTAGCAGCAACACCAGTTCCCGTAACTAATTCACCAACTTGGAGTACACCAGTAGAAACAGCAGTTACTGTCATTACATTTCCTGCAATCGAAGCAGTGTAAATTGCAGTATTTGCAGTATCAAACTCTAATACAGTTGCAGTTGAACTGAAGTTTCTGCTTGTGGAAAGACCAGTTCCGATAGGTGTTTTGAGAGAAACGTTTTTAATCGAATAAACGCTACCATTCTGAAGACCGTTCAGACCACCAAACAAGCTATTAACTTCGGAACCACCATTTGTATCATATCTTACAAGGTCATTCTCAAGGAATGTCAGTCTTTGAATAGGAACAATAATTCTGTTTGCATTAGCATTAGGAATTCTTGTTGTCGCTGAAGTCAAGAACTTGACTTGTGTTACACCGAAAGGACCACCAGCAGCGTTAGTAGCTCTTGTACCTACGTTAGCAACGGTTTGAAGGTTCTGTCTCTGAGTTTGTGACTGGTTCAGTGTGAATTGAATTGTAGGTGAACCTGTTGGTAGTCTTGTACCTACCTGTGCAATTCTGAAGATATCATTTGTCAGAGGAACCATTTGATAACGAGTGTTGTTAGAAACAACGTTAGCGTAATCAGTACCATTGAAATCGAAACCAGTAAATGTTGTAGTACCTTGAGCAGCACCGTGGTTCAGAACAAGGTTTGTTCTTGGCCATCTAATGTTGTTACGGTCGGTGATGTAATCAAATGCAGGTCTTGGGAATCCAGTTGCAATAGGAAGAATTGATTCTGTTTCTTGTGATCCTACTGGTGTTGAAGTATTGAACGCACCAGTTACATATGTTGTTCTTCTACCTACAGTACCACCGTGGAATGGCAGGAAGAATGTGTTAGCATAAGGATTATCTACAACTCTTGTGCAGAAGAATCTTGCTGGAGCAGTTGCAGTTGAAGTTCCAGGAACAGCACTTGTAGTAATAAAGTTGATTGGTTGTCCATTAGGAGCAATCGAGAATGCAAATTCTGCTCTACCTGACTGAGTATATTCTGCTCTAGTTACACCTCTAATTGTGGTGCTGCTTACTGATTGAGTAATATTAACTGTATAAGTACCAGTTCCACCTGCAGTAGGACCAGCAATGATTACGGTGCCAGCAGATACTCCAGTTCCAGTCAGTTCCATTCCAACTTGAATTGGAATTACTGAGTTTACGGGAACTGCAGTTACTGTAAGAGTGGTTCCTGCAATAGTACCAGTGAAGGTTGTTTCACCTGAATAGTTTTCCTGAATACCTCTTGCGAAGTACTTAGCAAACTGAACAGTATTGTTTGCAGCAGAAGTACCCCAAGTACTTGGTGTTGATTGGAAAATTGCTGGACCAGTTGAAGGCCAACCACCAGGAACTTGTCTTGTATCAGATACGGGCAGTGAAGCACCTACGTTAGTCTTGATAATGACAGGAGCATTCTCAGTCATCCAAGCAGGGACTCTCTGGAACAGACCGACAGCCTTATCTCTACCTTGACCTTGAGTATTGGCAACTGAAGTGAAGTTTGCAACTACAAATCCAGGGTGCAGTTGATATACACCACCAGCGTGAGTTACAGGCAGAACGCTTGGTGAACCTGTTGGACTCAGAGTAACTTGCTGGTTACCAGAAATTGAAGATGCGTTATTTGTATAACCACCATAAGCACCTACAACACCATCAGGTTCAGAAGTCCAAATTCTGATATTATCACGGTCAACTGTTTCAACGAAGTATATTGGTGACTGGTTTGCAGATTCTTGGAAGAAGAATGGAGTACCACTATTAATTGCCCAACCGTTACCACCACCGACATACATCAGAGGTTGACCATTTAACAGACCGTGATTCTTGAGGAAAATTTGCGAACCACTGTTTGAGATGCACTCACGAGTAAACATCTTAGCAGTGATTGAACCCCAATCATGTATCGACATTCTGGTGTGGTTCATCCAAGAAAGCGCACCAGCGTGAATCTGAGTACGAATACCACTAGTGTAAACTTTCAAGAATACTGATGCAGTAATTGAAGTAGAAGATACTGTTTGCGAAATACTTACATAGTAAGTACCAGTGTTGCTACCATTACCAGTACCAAAACCTACAATTGTAGTACCAGGAGCAATACCAGTTCCAGTAATTACTTGACCAATTTGTAAAGTACCACCAGTTGGAGCTACGCTTACAGTCAGAGTAGTACCTGAAATCGAACCCGTGCAAGTAGCAATAGTTGTTGCAGTAGTTGCAAGAGTCAGTGCTGTGTTAGCAACTGTTGGATGAGTTGAAGAAAGTGTCAGTGTCGATACACCATTAACAATAGCAGTTGCTGCAGTGATATAATAATCAGTATACGCAGTAGCACCAGTGATTACACCACCGAGAGCTGTAAATCTTACAGTGGATCCAACTCTATAAGGAGATGCACCATCACCAAGATTAGATACACCGCTAATTGTTACAGTAGAACCAGAAACAGTTACGATGCTTGCTGGTGTTACAGTTCTCTCAAGAAGATTTTGTGTCAGGAATACATTAGTTGCAGCAGCAGTTGCTGATAAGGTGTAGGTAGCAGTAGCTGCCTGAGTTACAAGTGCTGCGGATGCATTTGTAGGACCTTCCATAATGAAATGAGTGTCATTCTCTTGGAAAATCTCATTTGCAAAGTTTACAGTAACTGGGTTTTCCTTGACTACATAAACACCATCCATAGCACTTACGCCAGTGTCGGAAAGTGTTACCTGCATTTCTGGGTAAATGCCAACACTTCTGCAAGTTGCACCAGAAACAAGATTTACTTTTACTTCAGAAGAACCAGCAATAGTTTGAACGTTTAGGATTGAAGATTGAATTTCAAATCCTCTCTTAGCCATCAGACCAAAGAACAGATCATTGTTAGGAGAATCACCAAAAGATGTGAATACAATCAGGTTAGTTCTATCATAAGCATCCTTAGGGTTGGTTGCTACTCTAATGGTATCCTTATCGATTACAACGGCATACATCCAACTGGAGAGGTCTGTGCTCTGACCAGGCGTTGTAGGACCATTATTATATGTTGGAATATTACCTGAAGAAACCTGGAAGTATCCAGCGGTAACAGCAGCAATTTGAGGACTTTGTGATCCAGTTGTACCGATGTAGCAAATTGCATCACCAGTTACAAGTCCATGATTAGGAATTGTAATAAAACCAGAAGTTGGGAATGCTGCAGTTAAAGTAGTACCAGCAGATACAGTTTGAGTAATATTAACAGTATAACTACCAGTTCCACCTGACCCAGTACCAAGAGCAGTAATTACAGTGTTTGGTGATACACCAGCACCAGTAATTGTTTGTCCAATTACAAGAGTACCTGAAGTTACACCAGAAACGTTAAGAGTAGTACCAGAAATTGAACCAGTTACTACAGCGGTTGTTGAACGGTTATCAAGTTGAGTTGCAGGAATTCTTCTGAGTGTGCAACCATCGTGTACTGGTTCATATGGGTTAAAGAAACCTGTATCAAAGTCGAAAGCAGTTCTATCTTCAATATTACCACCGATCGAGAACGCTGCGGGGTCAAAGTTTACCGAAGTATTACCAAGGCTGTTTGTGATATAAAAAGGTGCATTAGCAACAAAACCGTGGTCATACGAAGTTGTTGCGGTTAATGTACTAGATGGTGATACAGAATCAGTTGCAATAGGACCATCTTCGTTTGTTGTGCTATTGTCAAGATTCAGTGAAGAGTTGACATAGAAACGACCAACAATTACATTAGTATAAGGTGTTAAAATTGAAATAGGTATAGAAGGAGTACCACCCTGAACAGCAGATACCTCAAAGGTGAATTGATAATCAGTTGTCTTACGGATAAGATATGTGCCCTCGGCAGTGATTGAGTTCAGACCACGAATATCAATTGGAGTACCAGTGGTCAGACCGTGAGCAGAAGAAGTAGTTACCGTAACTTCCTTGCCGCCATTTGTAGTTACACTCGTAATGTTGCTAAGTGGAGTGTCGTTTGTGGAAGAATAGAAACTTGGAATGTTGTTTACTCTTTCCAGAGATTCCCACTTGGTTGACTGAAGACCATATTCAAAGTCTGTATCAATCAAAGTGTTAGGTTGCGATACACGCAATTTGCTAACAGGGTCAACTAACCAATCTGCAGGTTGGAATGTTACAGCGTCTTGTTCAGAGAAAATCTGAAGAACGTCTGTGGAAAGCATTCCAGCAGCACCACAATTGTATGTAAGTACAACTGTAGTTTCATTTGTTGCATCATTATATGTAATTGATGATGCACCCAGCGATGGCTGGGTCATATTATAAATGATTACATTTCTTGTGGTGTTGGTAATCAGTAACAGTCTTTTCCTGTTAACATTACCACTCACTACAACAGTGTTTGTGCCTGGTGTAAAAGTGTAGTAATAAGATAACTGCTTTGCCATTTCTTAAATTTCCTGCGAGGGCTGTTTTTACTTTATAACTATATATCTAAAATCACAATCCAAAAATGATGGAATAAGCAATCGCTCCATCCGCTCTGGCTAATTCAATTCCGCCAGCTGTTGAACCATCATGTACAATTGCTGTTTTTTTGTCGGTATCTACTGTAATCTCTCCTTGAGCACCAGTAAACGTGGCGTGTTGTGCCGTTGTTCCTCTACGGAATTGTACTTGTGTTGTCATCTGGCGGTTGAATAGTTGCTACTTTATTTATAAAATATTTTAAATTATTGTTCCGAAGATTCTTGCAGGAACAAACTCAACTCTTTGATCTGTAGACTGACCAGAAATATTAATTTGACCGCCTTCAAATACAGAAATTCTGGTGTAACTATCAGCACCTCTACCAGAAATTCTGAAGAGATTTGTCTGAATTGGAATAATAATAGTGCTGGCAATTGATGCTGAATTGAAGGTAAAGAGTGAACCTTTGCCAACATAGTTTTCTGCATTCTTTTCTGTTGCAGAACCAGAAATTGTTTCTTGACCAGAACCAATATTTGTAAATACTGCGTTGTATGCAGTAGTAGCAAATCCAGAAACTCTGAAGAGTTGAGTTTCGTTTGGAATCGAAATTGTTGTGGATTCTGCTGCACCAGAAACTGTTCTGAGTGTTCCAGTACCAACATAAATTGCAGTAGAAGAATCCTGAACTCCACCATAAACAAATTCTGTTCCAGTTCCAACATAAGATTCTGTATGTCTCTCGGTTGCAAAACCAGAAACTCTGAACAGTTGAGTTTCGATTGTAGGAACAGAAGTTTTGATTTCTGCTGCGCCCGCTGCAAGAGTAACGGAACCAGAACCAACATAGGATGCTGAATCTTTTTCCAGAGCGGAACCAGAAACTCTGAAGAGTTGAGTCTCTGCTTGAACTGCAATAGAAGTAGATTCGGTTGCACTATTGATTGTGAACAGAGAACCAGAACCAACATAAGATTTTCTGCTGTTCTCTGTAAGTGAACCAGAAATAAATTCCGTTCCAAATGCAACATAAGTATTGGATTCTCTGATATCTGCAGAACCAGAAACTCTGAAAAGTTGAGTTTCGGTTGGAATAGAAACAGTTGAAGATTCTGTTGCACTGTTGAATGCAAACAGAGAACCAGTGCCAATAATAGTAGGCAGATATCTTTCCGCTGCCGTTCCAGAAATAAACTCGGAACCAGAACCTGAGTAGAATTCTGTATGTGCTTCTGTTGCAGCACCAGAAATTCTGAAGAGTTGAGTTTCGGTTGTTGCAACATCGCTGAATACAACTGATGCACCACCAACAGCGAACAGAGAACCAGAACCAATTTGCGTTTGCGTTCTTGATTCTGTTGCTTGACCATTGATATTGTAGAGACCAGTTGTTAATGGTACAACTGCAGCAGATTCGGTGCCGCTGTTGATTGCAAAGAGCGAACCAGAACCAACGTAAAGATTTGTTCTGCTTGCTTCTGCAGAACCAGTTACATTGAAGAGTTGGGTTTCGGTTGAAGCAATTCTTGCATATGCATTGCCCTCTCCGCCAACAGCAAACAGCGAACCAGAACCAAAGTAACGAGGAATAAAGCTGTTGATTGAAATTCCAGAAACAAATTCTGTTCCAGAACCAACATTTGCAGAAGTAACACTTTCAGTTGTTGCACTGGATACTCTGAAGAGGCAAGTTTCGGTAGGAGCAATATAAGTTCTGGATTCAGCAATTCCGTTTTGAGTAAACAGACTTCCTGAACCTTCGTATGTTGCTCTGCCAAATGCTTCTGTTGCCTGACCAGAGATATTGTAAAGAATTGTTGTAGTTGCAACAACCGCAACAGACTCCGTGCCGCTGTTGAACGTAAACAGTGAACCAGAACCAATATGAATGTTGGACTTGGAAGTAGTAGAATCGCCAGATACAAATTCTGTTCCTGTTCCAATGTATACTTCGGTGTGAGTTTCGACAGCAGCACCAGAAACTTTGAAGAGTTGAGTCTCTGATGGAACAACTTTTGTCGTTGCCTCCGAAATTCCTCCAATACTGAACAGTGAACCAGTACCAATATGTACTGGCATAAATCTTTCTTTGGAAGTTCCAGAAACAAATTCTACACCAGAACCAACATATGCTTTCTGGAATACTTCTACTGCTGTTCCACCAGCAAAAATGCTTCCAGTTCCAACATAAGAATTTGTTGCTCTCTGTGAAATAGCACCAGAGATTGAAAACTCTCCGCCAATAGGTCCATAAACAGAATTGACATAACGAGGAACTGGACGATAGTACAGATATTCTGGGAATATCGCAGTTTGGATTGTAATAGCATCGCCAGAACCAATATATCTTTCTGTGTTCTTCTCGATTGCAGCACCAGAAATTCTGAAGAGACCAGTGGTTTCTTCGTCTGGACTTACAGCAACAGATTCTACAAGACCATTGTATGAGAAGAGTGAACCAGTTCCAATATATCTTTCGGTATTCTTCTCGATAGCAGAACCAGAAATATTGAAAAGTTGAGTTTCAGTAACAGCAATTCTACTGTAAGCATCACCTTCTCCTCCAATAGCAAACAGAGAACCAGAACCAGCAAATGCTCTTCTGCGAATAATGCTTTCATCTTCACCGCCAAGAATTCTGAACTTACCAAATGGATAAGCGTACTCAAGATTTACAATATAACCATAATTTTCAATATTCGTTTGAGTACCAAGAATATTTCCATAATCAATTGTAATTCCAGAGGCAGTGATAAACTGATAATCTCTGGTGTCATATGCAACGATTGAAGAAGTATTATAGCTGTAAGATGCTCTTTCTACTCTATCTCCAACAGTAAAGAGTGAACCACCAGTTACTGCAACGAATGGTCTAGAAGATTCAGCAGTACCAAAGATTGTAAAGAGGTCAGTGCTTTCAGGACTAAACTTACCACTAAGAGTAAATCCAACGAGAACTTCACCCCTAATATTAATATTACCTGAACCATTCCAAGCAAGAATTGGTTTGAATACTTCGGCAGAACCACCACTAAGATTAAGAATACCAAATGGTGTTTGCTGTGAAGTAATACCTATATTGCCGTAATCGTCAATATCTCCCGCAGCATTATTGATATAGCCATAATCATCTGTAATTGTAGGTGAATTATCAATAAATTGATAATCAAGATTTTCAAATTTAGTACTTGAAGAAGTGTTGTAACTATAAGCAACTTTTTCTTCCAGTGAACCAATATTGAAGAGTGAACCAGTAGCAAAGTAACCAAATCCTCTCTGAACATTGGATGCAGCACCACTGATTGTAAAGAGTTGAGTTTCTGTAGATGCAATAATAACTTTTGCATCTGCTTCTCCACCAGCAGCAAAAAGTGTACCTGAACCTTGATAAGGTGTTGGTGCAAATACAACCCCAGATGAACCATTGAATCTGATTGCACCATAAGGTTTGATTGGGTCAATCAGAGTGATTGAACCATAATCTTCTGCAACGGCACTGTTATTTGTAATAGAACCATAATTTTCAGTAATTCCAAACGCAGTAACTAAACCATAATCAAAATTATTGAATGGAATTTCAGAAGAACCATTGTAACTATAAGTTACTGCCTCAATCTTATCTCCAATCTTGAACAGTGAACCAGTTCCAGTATAAGGTCTGCTGAATGGAGCATTTGCAGAACCAGATACCTTGAAGAGGTCTGTAGAAACTTCTGCAAAGAGTCTGGTTTCTGCAGATCCACCAGTTGCAAACAGTGAACCAGTACCAATTTGTGTGTATACTTGATATGCAACAACAGCAGCAGATCCAGAAACATTAAATGTTCCGAATGGATACAGTGTGGTAACATCAGTAATTAATCCATAACTGAGTGCAAGTGCAGGTTCGTCATCAATAGAATCATAATTATTTGCGATTCCTGCAACAGAAGATACTGACTGATAATCTTGGGAAACAAATTCTGATACTGAATAAGTATTATATGCGAAGGTCGCTGCTTCAATCTTTTCACCGATGTTGAAGAGAGAACCATCGCCAACATAAGACTTAATGAACGGAGCATTTGCAGAACCAGATACCTTAAATAGATCTGTTGTTTCTGCGGCAAACAATACAGTTTCTGCAGCACCACCAGTTGCAAGCAGTGAACCAGATCCAATGTAAATTGGTCCAAGATTAAATACTGCTGCTGCAGAACCACTATACGAGAATGAACCGTAGGGATATGTTGTTGTGGTAAATACGACTGAACCATAATCTATACCACTACTACTTGGAATTGTTACTGAACCATAATCAATTGTCGTTCCAGATGCTGTAATTGTTCCATAGTCAATACCACTGAATTCATTAACAACAGTTTCGTTGTAAATATAAGTAACAGATTCTGCAGCACCAGAAAGTAAAGTAATATATCCTTTTTCTTGTGGTACTGGTTTGATGACAGCAACGTTTGCGGAACCACTGACTTCATAGAGGTCAGTGCTTTCTGGTTCTTTCTTAGCAGTGAGAATAACAACAAGATCGCAAGCACCATAAATATCAATTCTTCCAGAACCTTTAAAGTTCAGAGTCGGTAAGAACGAACTTGTTACACTTCCGCCAATAGTAAATGGACCGAAAGCATAAAGTGATTGGTTTTGATTAATGTATCCATAATTTAATTCACTATTAGTTTCATTGATGATGAGACCATAATCAGCAGTAATTGAAGGTGAAGTAGATACTGACTGATAATCAAATTGACTGAAAAGATTCTTAGAACTGGTATTGTAATGATAGGTTGCTCTTTCTTCGATATATCCAGTTCCAAAGAAAGAACCAAAAGAAATAGATGAGAATTGATCGTATGCACTGGCAACCTGAACATTTGCTTCGCCATATACATTGAACAGATTCGTTGTTTCAGTATCTGTTTCGACAGTAATTGCTCTAGAATCTGCTTCGCCTCCAATTGCAAACAGTGAACCTGTTGCAGGAATGGAAACACCAAGAATTCTGATACTTGGTGAAGAACCATAAACATTGAGAGTTCCAAATGGATATACAACATCAGTATCAATTAGGTAACCATAATCAAATTCAGCAGAACTTCCTTGTGTTACAGAACCATAATTCGCAGTTGTTCCAGAAGTTGTAATTGTTCCGAGATTAAGAGTTCCATAACCAAGAATTGATGAGGTATTATATGAGTAAGATGCACTATCTTGCGGAGCGTTGATAGTTGCAAATGAACCTGAAGTATTGTATGATGGAACGAAATGAGTTTTAGCATTACCATAAACATTATAAAGGTCTGTACTTTCAAGAACTTTCTTGCCAAACAAACTGAAGATAAGAGCACTACCACCTGTTTCAAATAGAGTTCCACTTCCCTCATAAGATGGAATTCTATTGAACTGAACAGTAGCAGAACCAGAAATGTCAACTCTTCCTCTGTATGGGAATTCAGTTTCTCTAATAATTACATAACCATAATCAATATCACCAGTAGAACCAGTCGTTATGGAACCGTAATTTGTAGTGGTTCCAGAAGTTGTAATTGTTCCGAGATTAAGAGTATTAAATTCTTCAATTGAAGTGAAGGAATAATTATAAGTAACTGAAGATATAGATTCACTGATACTAAAGAGTGAACCAGAACCAACATAAATTGGTCTTCTATTAAGTGCAGTTGTCGCATCACCATATACTCTAAATAGAGCAATTTCTTTATCAACATAAACTTGTGGAGTTGGTTCTGCAAATACAACTCCTGCAGCACCAGAAGAATTGATAGAACCAGAACCAGAGAATCCAAATGCTCTCTTGAAGTTGCTGATTCCACCACTGATGGTTAAGTTTCCATAAGGAACAACAACACTACCAATTACAAGAGTTCCATAATCAAGTTCCGCAGAACTTCCTACAGTAATGCTTCCATAATTTTCTGTAATTCCAGATGCAGTAATAAGACCAAAATCTTCGGTTGTGTAAGTTTGTGCAAATCCATCAGCGTATGTTGAAGACTGATTATAGTTGTATGATGCACTTTCTCCACCAATTCCAATATTAAGCACTGAACCAGAACCAACATAAGCAGTTCTTGATACAACTGCAGCATCACCATAAATTGTAAAGAGTGAAGTCTCGGTATCAGTTTTAATTGCTGGAACTAAAGTATCAGCAGAACCTCTAAGAATAAACAGAGAACCAGAACCAACATATGATGGAGCTGTATCGAGGTCGGTAGTTGCATTACCACGAACATTCAGAGGACCGAATGGATAAATTGAAATAGTATCAAATACATATCCATAATCAGATTCAGCATCACTACCAACAGAAATTAATCCATAATTAACAGTAGTTCCAGATGCAGTAATAGAACCAAAGTCTGTTGTATTAAACAGATTAACTGAAGATGTGTTATAGTGATATGTTGCAGAATCTGATGTTCCGAGAATAGTTTTGATGGAACCAGAACCAAATTCTTTGAATGCAACATTATTAGTAGATGCACCAGATAAAGTAAAGAGTTCTGTAGATTCGACAGACTTATCGACAAATGTAGTAGATTCAGCAGAACCTTTGATGGTAAAGAATGAACCTTCACCAACTGCTGTTTTTGTTTTTGCAGATGTTGATTCTGAAGATAATTGAAGAGTTCCGTATGGATACTGAATGCCTCTTTCAACAACAAATCCATAAGTGAATTCGGAATCACTGCTATTGATAATCAGACCATAATTAACAGTAGTTCCAGATGCAGTAATAAATCCATAATTTGTAGTGCTGTATGGATTAATTGACTGCTCACTATATGTAAATACTCTGGATGATGCAGAACCATTAAGAGTGGAAATTCTGCCAGTTCCAATAAAGGAAGGTCTGCGATAGAATTCTACATTTGCATTACCAGTTACGAAGAAGAGAACTGGGTCTTTGTCAACATAAATCTGTGGTGATGGTTCAACAAATACAAGTGCTGCATTACCAGAAACATTAATTGTTCCAGAACCAGCATAAGCATCTGTAAGTTTAAGATTACTAAATGCACCACTGATGAAGATGGAACCAAATGGTGATTTAAGAATCTTATTATCAATAACATAACCATAATCAAACCCTACAGAACTTCCTTCGGAAACAAGTCCATAATTAATAGTTGTTCCTGAGGCAGTGATTGAACCATAATCGCCTTCAGTATAACTTTGAGTTGCAGAGAAGTTATAGCTATAAGTTGTAGTGTTTGTAGAACCAGAGAGTGCTTTGTATGCTCCAGAAGCATCATACTTAGGACTACGAAGTGCAATAGCATCTCCAGTGACTCTAAAGAGGTCTGTGCTATCGAATACGTTACCTACAAATGCTGATGTATCTGCAGCACCATTGATTGCAAACAGACTACCTGAACCAATAACTGAAGGTCCAAGATTGAATATCGTGGTGGATTGACCTTGGAGGGTTGTAAGACCTCTGTATGGGTATTCAGTCTGGCGATTGAATACATAACCATAATCAGATTCAGCATCACTATCAACAGAAACCAGACCATAATTTACAGTAGTTCCAGACGCAGTAATAAATCCATAATTTTCACTTTCAAATTCTACAATAGAACCAAACGTGTAACTCCAGGTTCTTGATGAAGTAGAACCACCAATGTTGAATAGTGAACCAGAACCAGAATATATTGCTCCTCTCTGGAATACTGTTGTTGCTGCACCAAAAACATTGAAGAGAGCTGTTTCGGTATCTTTGTAAACTTGAGGTGTTGGTTCTGCGAATACAACAGTTGCATCTCCATAAACAGATGCTCCACCAGAACCGAAGAAAGAATTTCTGAGTTTCGGTGAGAAGTTTCCTGATAGTGTAAGAGTACCAAATGGGTATACAAAGTCATTGTCAATTACATAACCATAATTTTTCTCTGCAGAACTACCAACTGCTACACTGCCATAATTTGCAGTTGTACCTGAAGCAGTAATTGCACCAAAGTCTTGAGAATTATAAAGTGATACTGCATTAATATCGTAATTGTAAGTATTGCGATTTTCTGAAGAGATGACAGTTTTAACATCCCCAGATGCAATATAAGTTTTTACAAGATATGCTGAGGAGTAACCACCAGAAATATTGAAGAGAAGAGTTTCTTCTGGTGTATTATAAGAGACTGCCTGTGCAGAACCATTGATATTTGAAATATCACCAGAACCGACAAACGTTTTGGTGTTTTTATTAACAATGAAACCAGTTACAAAAGCAGAACCGTAAGGTTTCGCAATACCAACATTAACAATTGAACCATAATCATATTGATTAGAAACCTCATCAATTATTGAACCATAATTTGAGGTTGTTCCAGAAGTAGTAATTGATTGATAATCAATTTCTGCATAACCAACAATTGAAGAAGAATTATAATTGTAAGTTGCTGATTCAGTTTTAGTGCCAATGTTGAATAGATTAGCAAATCCAGTATATGACCTAATAGTTGGTAGAAGGTTTTTATCAATTGTTGCAGAACCAAATACTCTGAAGAGAGATGTATTAGTATCTGATTGTTCTTGATAAAGAATAGATTCTGTTACAGAACCAACTTCAAACAGAGTTCCTGATGAAGTTTCAGTAAAGACTTTACTTAGAGGATTTGCAAAACCTTGAATAGAAAGTTTTCCAAATACTGGAATATAATCAATATATCTGTAATCTTCGTATGCTAAACTACTGAAGCTATCAATGGAACCATAATCAAATGCCGTAGAGTGTGGTGACTCCAGCAGTCCGTAATTTCTTGTAATGAATGATGTATCATCGAATGATACACCAAAGTCGTAAGTATAATTTCTTGACTTACTACTGTTAATATTATATTCTACACTACCAGATCCAGTATAAATTCTGGTTGTGCTCGATACAATAGGTGGACCAGTAATTCCTGGTGCCACCATTCTTGTAATGTCTCCACCCATTTCAAAGAGTGTACCTGAACCAATCCAAATAAATACTGGAGGTACATATTCACCGACTTTAATTAATCCTTCTCCATTAAATACCTTTGTTGCTAAGACATTTGAACTTCCTCCATATGTCTTAACTTTATTTTGATCATTGAAATCTGGTGTAATATACTTATAATCGAACGCAACATCTCCAGGACTTACTATGCTACCAAAGTCTATGGATACATTATGTACTTGAGAAACACTTAAATAATCATTGTAAACAACTAAATCTTCTGTTGCTGTTGTATAACTGTAAACAATTGTAGGCGCAGCCGACCCACTGGACGAAACGCCCATACCTTCATTTGATGTGGCATTGTAGGTATATGCTGTCATCTACGTTCTCTAATTAAAAGGGGATTACCGTAGTAATCCCCCAAACTTAATAATATAAGAGTGATTTTTAAAAATCAGTCAAGGCTTACATTCAGGGTAATCTTGATTTGGTCGCCGTTGTTTTGAATTGGGTATGGACCATTTGTGAATCTTTCAGCGAACAGGATGCTTGGATACAGCGTTGCTGAACCAGTTCCATTCAGAGCAGGAGTTGTCTGGAATGTTGTATTTGTCTTACTGAAGATTGTGTAATGACCAGCTGTGGTTGTCGTATTACCTGTACCACGAGCAACATAGATAACATCACCGACTTGCAGACCGTGGTTGATACCACCAGTAGAAATCTGAGTGAAATCAAGAGTAATGCTTGAGTCAGTAGCAACCTGAATGTTATCGGTCAGGTTAGAAGACAGATAGATTCTTCTGAGAGCAAGGTCGATACCATTGATTGTGGTTCCAGAAGCAACAGCATTGTTTCCACCAACAACCATACCAGTGGTGATATCATCCATAATACCTGCAGTGTTAGGCAGTGTAATGAAGTTGTTTCCAACGACACCAATACAAGGATTGCTGTTATCACCTTTGTTCAGAGTTGTGCCAGCAGCAGCAGTTGCAGCGTTTGCAACACCCTGCAGAGTTACAGGCATATTCTGTGCTCTGGACAGATAGTAACCATAAACGTTACCAGCAGCAGAAGTAAATGTGAATACCTGCTCAGGATAAGTAGCAGTAGTAACGCCACCAGTGAATGAGATTGCACCAGAAACAGTACCTGTATTTGCAATTGTCAGAATGACTGTGCTACCAGAAACTCTGGAAACTTTAGCACCAGAAGCAATACCAGTACCAGATACAAGGTTACCTACACTAATTGTTCCAGTAAGACCAGTTACAGTGATGGTATATTCGCCAGCAGTTCCTGTTGAGTTAGTTGAAGATGCTACTGGATCACCAGCGGTTGAAATCTGCCAACGATTACCATTTAGAAGAATACCGTAATTAGCAGTATATGATTGGTCTCCACGGTTATCTACAAGAGCAGGATATCCTGTGGTAGGTGCCGAACCATATCCGTTAGTATTTGAATCATTATATGGTTCAAAGTAAGCGGTTGCCGAAGGAACATCACCTTCAGCTGGAGTCGTATTAGAAGTGAAGAGTTTCAGAACCAAGTTTCTTGGAATCTGATGAGTCGCATTCAGCAAAGTGCGAAGCGAATCTACTTCACCAATATTTGGGACTAAAAGAGCCATTTAAAAGTTCCTCCGAGGAAAAAATTGACTTTCGTATTGAATTCAAATATATTTATAATTTTACTTTCAGTGCGATTGAGAACCTGTTGATTCCAGTCACTGAGATAACATTATAATTTAAGATATCACCAGCATTAAGAACTTTATTCCAAGTACCTAAATTGCTGCTGGTGTTTTTGTTTTGGTTTACTAATGAGGGTCTAGTCCCTCCACATATTGTAGTGACATTTGGATAATCAGCATATGATGCTTTTCTAATGTCCAAAACCAAACTACCAATTTGATCAGCAACCAATACCCAAGATTCTATCACACCAGTGACATCAATTGCAAGAGACCCTTTATCGCCAACATTAATGGGACTAGACCCATAATCAACAACATAATTTATGGTTCTTGTCAAATCAGCGGTGTTTGCTAAAGCGATACCAAAAAAGGGAACATTACAAGGAGCAGTCGCAAAAGTAATCTGATTACCTGATACAGTATAACCTACACCAGGCTGCAATATAACATTATTTAGTGATATGATAAGTTGTTGATCGTTAAGTGCATTATACAAAACCCCACCTACTCTAATATCAAAAGTTCTGCGGACACAATCAAATTGCCCTGACAAATTATCAATAATTAAATTTTGATATTGAATAGATTTATTATCTGGTGCATAATCTACACCAACACGATATTCATCTGGTTCCTGTGGAACTACAGTATAATTATTAGTGTTTAACGTTACCTGAAAGTCGGACACTATGTTACTCCTGGAGTTACTGTAGCAATTCCTTCAACAACTCTAGTTTTAACTCCAATTGGTGAAGTTAAGATAATATCATAAACGTATCTTTTTGGTGTCAATGTAGTTGTAGTTGCAGCGGGTAATGATAATGTAATCATTCCTCTACTTCTATCAGTAAAAGTAACATTTAATGCCACAGAACTACTAGTGTAGTAACTTTTTTTCATCTTACTTTCTGCTGTGAATCCAGTCAGATTCAAGTAAGAACCATCCGCATTCTTAATGGTAAAGGTCGCTGCAAAATCAGACCCCTGCTCTATTACTACATTAATTGTAATTGCGGACATATAATGAAAAAACCTTCCTTGTTATTTATAAGGAAGGTCTGTATTTATCATTCTTCTGAAGGTTCTTCTTCAGTATTTTCAGTTTCTAAAAGTGATAGTGCTTCGATAGCGCCTTTAAGTTTAAGTGCCATTTCTCGTTTAGCAGTTAATTGTGCTTCAAGATTTTTGATTTCATCGATTACAGTATTAAACTGATTGGTGAAATTTTCTTTAAGTTCTGTGCGTTCCATAGTTTTAAATTACCGATGAGATGTACTTGTTCATTTTTTTAGCGATATTGTCCCACTTATATTCTGGTCTCTGAGTTAGAGCCATACATTTTTTGGAACAAGATTCATAATGTTTTTTGTCATTATAAAGTTTATTAAGTTCTTCCACTATTCCTTCTACTGATACATATGCTCTATCAATTCCGTAGTTAACATCTTTACCCATAAAAGCAATATCAACTAAACTACCAGCATTCTTAAACAATTCAGCACTTGCAGCATAGTTAGGAACTACTTGAGGACAACCAGTTGCAGCGTGCTCAAAAGGAACAAGACCCCAACCTTCTCCTTCAGAAGTATTTACTCCAACATCAACTGAATTATAGATGATGTTGAGAACTTCTGGAGTGATTGCATTTTTTTCAGGAGTCATTTCCAAACCAGAAAGATATAGTCTTCCTTGTGGGTCTAGACCATTCTTCTTCATTTCAGTATTGAAAAGAGGTACAATGTCCCATCCACAATCCTTAACACCCATATGTAGGTATAATTTAGCATCTGGTTTGTCAACCGCAAACCTGGCAAATGCCATAATAGTTAAATCAATTCTTTTGCGTGGTTGATTACGATTGCCATTGAATACAATGAAATCATCATCTTGCATTTTGCCAATAATACCTCGGCATTGCTTTTTGTCCATAGGAAAAAAAGTTTGCGTGTCAACACCGTGCTCTAAGGTTTCAATTTTACCTTCATAACCAGCTTCAAGAATTACGTTTTTTGCATAATTAGTGTATGTAACAGAAAGATCTGTTTCCTCCATCCATTTTACGACTGGTTCAAACCAACCGCCCCCATCTACAGGGAAATAATTAATCCACTTAAATTCATCAGATTCTTTATATGCCTTAAGTTTTTGCCAATACATATTAATAATCCAAACATCATTGAATGCTACAATGATATCTGGTTTAATAGCATTATAAAGTTCTTCAACATAATTGAATCCATAAGGATCTGATGCACCACCTTTAGTACTAGCGGCGAAAATTTTAAATGGAAACTCGTGTTTTTGACCAAAATAATTGATACCCATTACTGTGGTATCATATTTTGAATGAATTCTAGTCAGAATGGATTCTGATACTCTGCCAAATCCACTCGGAATAACACAGTCACCAATCCACAATAATTTTTTCTTACTCATAGAAATGACAATTTTTCATAGACATCATACTATAATTTATAAGGGTTGTCAAGGAAGGATTATGAAATGCTGCCTCCGATCACACCATTTGCGTTAAAGATAAGTACAACTGCTGTTCCTGAAGTAGCAGCCAACGTTACGCTAGTTTGACTTGTGCCGCCAGCATCACCTTTAGAAAGGTTGACAGCAGTAAATCCAGTTGTGGTATTGCTTGCTGTAATGTTAATTGTTTTTGCTCCAGCGTTAGTATTTCTTAAATACAATTCAATGATTCTTCCTGGAGCAAGGTTGCTAATATTAATTGTTCTTGCTGTTGTACTGGCACTTTGCACATATGCATATAAAGTAGTTACAGAAGCATCAACAGTAGCATCTGCATCAGTCGTTGAACTTGCTGATCCAAAGGCACCACCATTAATTGCTGGACTGGTTAATGTTTTAGCACTTAAAGTTTGAGTGCCATCTGTAGTTACAATTTCACCAGCAGCATTAGTAAATCCTCTTCCTAATACTTGAGTTGCAGAAAGAACTGTAGTTCCTGCAATTTGATAAGTTTTTCCTGTAGCAATATTTAAGTTTTCTGTTGATGACCAGCGAGTTCCAGTGTTTGAATAAGTGAAAGTAATTCCAGTGGTTCCGAGTGTAATGCCAGCACCATCTACTGCTGCTGAAGTCGATGCACCATCGGCAAGTACAATATTAACATCATCAATACTTAGTACAGTTGAATTTATTGTAGTGGTTGTGCCATTTACAGTCAAATTACCATTTACTGTAACACCAGAAGCAGTTACATTTCCTGTAAATGTAGCTCCAGCGCCGTTAATATTAGAAACAGAGATATCACCTGTTACAGTAATTCCTGTTGCAGTTGTTTCAAGTTTCTTAGAGTTATCAAAGTAAAGTTCTGATGCACCATCGGCATTGAATACTGCCATAACTTCAGAACCATCATCTTTTCTGATAGAAACATTATTAGTTCCTTGAATATAAAGATTTCCAGTTCCTTGATCTCTGATGTAACTATGAGAACCATCGTGGTAGATTGCTAGATCATTACTGTCTCCGAGATGCAAAATATTATTATCTCCGAAGTACCCGTTCTGGGTGAAATTTGCATTTTTGTGGAAGATAACTTTTTCAGCACTGTCTGTTGTTTGGAAACTCAAATAATCATTTGTTCCCTCTCTAATTCTAAGGGCTGGATTAACATTATCAATCAGAGAAACTGTGACTGCTTGATTTGATAAATCAAGGGAAGAACCTTTAATTTTTAAAGAATTATTAATTACTGTAGTTCCAGTTCCAATAGTAGAACCAATTCTAATATCACTATTATTAATTAATAATAAAAAAGTATTCTGACTAGATAAAATCTCACCACCATTTACATTTAAATCACCATCTAATACTGTATCATCACTTCTGATTCTAAAATTAGTATTGGGAACTCCACTGGGAGCAGTAACACCCATGGTTACATTGTATGCCGCACCAAAAGCATTTACTGTGGTTGCTACAGTATTATAAAGATTTTGAGTCGTATTTGTTCCTACAACTGTAGGATTTCTTAAGGTTAAAGTTCCTGTTGTTGCGCCTAAAGTGATAGTAGTAGCATCACCTAAAACAAGCGCATTTACAGCTGTTGAATTAAATACTGTAACAGTGTTTGAAGTAGTTGTAACGTTACCGCCATTTACTGCAACGTTTCCAGTAACAGTTAAATCTTCATCAACTTGAAGAGTATCAATATAAGCAGTTCCATCAATGTAAAGATTTCTCCATTCCTTAGATAAAGAACCTAAATCATAGGTATTATCGATATTGGGAATAGCGTGTGAATTTAAATCAGCATTAAAGACAATATTATCAGTATCTAAATCTCCAAAAATAATACTACCAGCACTACCATTACCAGCTCTAAATGTAATATCTCCTTCTACTGTGAGACCACTAGCCACATAAAGACTTTTTGTAACACCAAGAGTATTTGCGTCTACCTTATAAAGACCTAAATTAGTAGCACTATCAAAAGATAAACTTGGTGTTCCTAAAGAACCATCTTCAAGTTGAATTGTTTGCCCTGAAAGAGTAACAAAACCAGCAACTACCTGATTAACAGAAGTAGTAACTACTTTTGACGGAGTAACTAAGTTTTGACAATCACCAATATCAGTTCCGATCAGATTGATTAACTGACGTTGCTGCTCAAAAGTATTGCTAAGTAAAACTTCTCTAATTGCCATTGGTAAGTTGCTTTAATAATTGCTTGATTTCATCAAGTTCTTGCTTCAAAGTATTTATCTCATTAACCATATTGTCACGGTTTGCCTTTGCCTTTTTATATTTCAGGTACTCATCATAATTTGAATTAATGATGGCACCTGAATTCATATCACGATAAAGATCAGCGTGACCTTCTACTTTATACTTGTCCATTATGAATGAGCGATTGCACGAAGGTCTTCTACTCTTGGCGGGTAAGCAGGATTACTGCTGGTAAATACAATTTTAATTGCAAATGACTTGAAAGGTGCCAAATCATTTGCGGTGAATCTATACTCAATATAAGAGTTTAAATCTTCTGCAGTTGGTGATTGGGTGTTCAATGTATCTGGGGTTGCAGTTGCATTATTGTCTGATAGTCCAGTGCCATTGAAGTAACTCCAAGAAATTCTATTGAAGTCTTGAGTGCTTCCATCTTCTTTAATCTTATACATAACCTTCATATCACTATTAGAGAAGAGATTTGCAGTAATTCTTACATCAAGAGATTCTGCTGGTGCTTCAAGAGTTACTTCTTTTGTGAGATATTTTGATTTCGTAGAAGTACCAATTGGTTCAGTATCAGGAATAAACAAGAATCCTCTAGTCGAAGAAGCAGCAGAAATTAACCTTGCAGTTGGGGTTGCTGAAAAATCATTAATAATATCATTTGCAGTAAATGGTGTTTCACTTGTTAATTTAATACGCAGAGTTCCATTTCCAGAATCCCATCCATTTACAATACCACTCTTATTCACCACACTCGTAGGAGTAGTAGTAATTGTAGCAGCACCAATTGTTTGACTAATTTGTGTGCCACTTACAAAAGTTCCTGTGGTATTAATTACTTTAAGTTGCCCTGCTGATACAGAAACAATTTCACCAGTCACCACTGTTCCTCCTTGGATTTGATTCAATACTGTTGGAGATCCAGTTGTGACGGCAAAAGATCCACCAGCTGCAGCAGTAAAATTGATGATAGTAGTTTTTACAAGTTGAGTTGTAGAAGTTAAACTATATGAAGAAGAAGTAGGAACTGTCAATACCTGACTCTTTGCACCATATCTTACTTCATTTCCAGTTGGATTATCTAATCTACTTCCGACTGTAATTACATTTGCTCTTCTAAGATCAATTACTGGAGAAACATTGTCTCTTCCAGTTTGCATTGATAATGTATATGTTAATGTTTTTCTTCCATTAAGACGATTTACGCCATCATAATTAATTTCATTTAGTGCAGAAGCAATTACTCTACTTGTATCAAAGAAATAATTTTCTCCTGGTATAATATTAACAGCACTGCTTAATGTATATTCATTAGTAGTTGAACTATCAACTGCTTTGCCATTTGTAGTGGTAATAGAATGAGATACAGATGATGAAGAAAATGCGAGTGTTCCCACTTGAGATTGAATGATCTGATATAATTTATTTGTCGTTGCTCTTACTAGAGAACCCCCACCAGAACCACTTCCAGTTAATGTAACTGGAATAGAACTCCATAAAGTACTATTGATTAAAATACAGTAATCATCAAGTCCAACATTGAAAATATCATGGAATCCATTTAAAATAGAAACAGGAATTCCGAAAACATTTTCAGGACTTCCGATACCAGCAATACCACTTAAGAATACCACATCACCAGATTGCATACCATGATTTGGATGATTTATTCTTAGAATTTTTTCATTTCCGCCAAATACTGAAGAAGTTCCTACAGTGTTATCAACGCTAATTGGATTATTAGGAAGAATGACGGTTTCAAGATCTTTATTTACTAATTCAACGTTTGCTGTAGATCCTCTTGAGAAAACAGCTCTGTTTATAGTAAACTTGATATCTTCTATAGGATCTTCTACCCAGGAAGAAGAATTTTGTGCCTTATAAAGAGAACCAACTCCAGGTTGATTTGTAGCTAATACTGTACTTGCTAAAAGTGCTTCACCAACTCTTGAGGTATAAACTGTATAATCAGGTGAAGTACTTGATACTACAAAAGCATAAGTAGTATTGTTTGCTAAGTAAACAGGAGATGGGAATGTAAATCTTGTTTTAACAGTTGCATCTGTAGAAACAGAAATCCCCATTTTAACTGCTGGATTAGTGATTCTAAAAATTGCTTGTGCAGTTGCACCAGTACCACCAGTTCCAGTGATTGATACTGCTGGAGCAGCATAATATCCATTTCCAGGATTAGTAACTCTAATATTATAAATCCTTCCCTCATATACATCAGCAACCGCTGCTGCAGGAATTCCAAATGCACCACCATTATCACCTGTGATGTTAATAGTTACTCCACCTGCTACTGATGAATATCCACTTCCGAAATCTGTCACTTTAATACTTTCTACTTGACCACTATCAAGATCAATAAAGAATTGTGTTGTTGTGATTGCAGGAGAAACGTTCAGTATTAGTTGTTCACCTGGAATAAAAGAAATACCATTATGATTTCTCAATCTTAAATTATATCTAGTATTTGGATCACTAACAACTTGAGTAGTTTTAATCTCTCCTGTAGCTCCAGAAGAAACTCCTGTAACTGTAACACCAGCAGTAAAAGATACTCCAGGAGATACAGTATTTGTGGTTCTAATCCTAAGAATAGTATCAGGGTTTAGTGTAACTTCACTGAATGGTAAAGTTCTTCTAGTAGGTACACCTGCAGTAGTTTCAGTCAAATAAACAGTGACAGGTCTATCGGTATCAGTTCCAGAAGATGTAGTTTTATTTTGGAAATATAAATCTAAACTGGTTAAGAATAATCCCTCATCAAAACCACTAACCTCAAATGTTTGTGCAATTGGATCTAATAACCCAGATTGATTTACGTTAACTCTATTTGTTCCTACAAACTGAACAGTATCAGAGTTTGAAATAGATCTTCTGCTGATAGAGGGAACACGAGTTGATTGAATACTTCCAAGACTAGTTTCTGGAGATCCACTTACTACATATTCAGATTCAACAAAAGTAGTTACACTTGTCTGATCTGAAGTATTGGTTGAACTTGAAGTAAGTCTGAGAACTTTAGTTCCTGCAGTAAATCTTCTCTGTTCTCCAGATGTTTGATAGAAAGTAGATGGAGATGAAGTTAAATCAAGAACTCTTCTGCCAGAAACAGGTGCATATCCGTTAGGAATTAAAAATTGACCACTAATATTTCCATTTGCATCAGTAGTAATTGCTTGACCAAAACCGAGTTCAGCATAACCTGCTACTCCAGTAAAAGGAGTTAATAGTCCATTAACATTGTCTGGACTTACCCAAGCATTTACATCAATACCATCAAAGAAAGCGTACAGTCTTGTATTTGGTTCAAGACCTCTTGCTACAAAAGAAACAACTCTACTTCTAATATAAGGATTATAAACATTAGCAACTACTCTTTCACCAACAGCGTTCACTGCTGAACCATATGGAGTTAATCTATTCTGAGTACCATTTCTCGACCTTGTTCTAGTAGAACCTCTGACAAGATTATTTGTGTTATCTCCAAATTGAGCAATACCGTTTGAAATACTAGTTGTCGAGTTAGCAAGATTATAAGACTGAGTTCCTGTCCAGGCAAATTGCCAGTCATTCCAAATACTTCCCCAAAGATCAGTAGAATTATTCCTAATAGTATCAAAAATAGAATTTTCATTTACAACTAACTCAGGTGGAGTTATGGTGTCTCTCCATTCATCAATATTTGGTTCAAGAGTCATTACCCCAGCATATCTAGATGCTCTTCCTGGATTAATAGTTAAATTTCTAGTGGCAAATTGATTTAGAACAGTTGATTGTTCAGTATAGGGAAGAGTAATTAAATCACCAGTTCTCTTATATCCATTTGCAGTTCTCTGAGCATCTGTTAAGTTATTTTCAATTAATTCAGTTTGTGATGCATAGAAACTTGGTCTCAAAATACCTGTTTGAGTATCTACAGAACAAGCATAGTCAGTAGATAATGTATTACCTACATTATGTCCTTCAAAATTATCTACAATAATACCATTCTTAAATCTTTCATTTCCGTTTTCATCACGAACTTGAGAATTAAATGTGTCCTGCTCAAGTAAACTGAGAGTAGTGTAGTATTCGAGTTTTTCAATTCTCTTAACTAACTTTCCAATATCACGCATAGTGTAACGCCTGTTATCAAAACTTCTAATTTTGATATCAGAAACATTAGCAGTATATGCAGGAATATTTAAAGTATATAAGAGGATAGCATCATCAATTTGAGAAGGAACTTGGGGATTCAGTGATGGTGTTCCTGATGCAACAACAAAACGTCCAGATTTATTAAGATAAATTGAATCAATTCTATTGAGATAATAACGATAACCTGTATCAAAGGGTTGACCAAATAATGCAACATATGAAGCAGATGCTCCACCTCCATCAAAATTTGCAGACTCTATGAAACTCTTGTCAGCAAATCCAGCGATCCAAGATCCATTGGTTTCATTATAATCAGCAACTCGTGGTCTAAAATCAACAACATCTGATAGAGAAACCAGACCATGAACACTAGAATTGAAGGTAGGAATATCGCCGTAATCAATGTTAGTATATGAATCAACAACAAAATAATCACCAGCACCTACGTGTCTAAAATAATCAAACACTACTAATAATTTGTTAGTGGGAACAGGTGCTCCTGGTTTTCTAATTAATCGTGCGAGGTCATAATAAGTTTCTCTTTGTCCGCCATCAAAAATAAAATTATCAGTAATATTGACATCATTAACTGTTGCTGATGCTCCAGAAGTTGACATATAAACTCCCTTGAGTTTATATCCATCAGCGTAGATCAATGGAATAATTTCGTTAGTAAAATCTGAATCAATATTTTGCGTAGCATCAACAAAAAGCGTTTTTGTTTTAGGAGTGGTGTCAGATTTTCTTACTGTGGCAACTAATTTAAATTGAAGTCCTGAATAAGTAGAACCTAAATTAACCGTCAATGATGAACCAGAATTTGTAACATTACTTGAAATGTCAATTAATGATCCAGCAGAGATAACAGCAATTGTTGGATGGGATGTGAGAAGAGTAAAAACATATGTGTCATTAATGAATGACTCACCTGTTGATAAAGTAAATGTTTTACTTCCAGAACCATCTAAAATATCAACAAACTCTTTTTGAATAGTGTAATTAATTTCAGTATTTGAACCTGGATTTAAAACAGCAGTACTAACATTTTTATTTGCGAATGGTATAATATTTGTATCAGAAGTTAGACCATTAAGTTTTGTTCTAATTCTGGTGACAGTCTTTGCACCAAATGTAGAAAGAACCTTACCATAAACATAAATTCTAGCAGTATTTGAACCACTATCTCTTACAGCCTGTCTTACAATATATTTCGTAGAAGCACCAGTATTATTTACTACTCTAATAATATCACCATTAATTAAATCTAAATCTGGTCTTGCTCCTAAGTTATCAGCTCTAATAAAATGATCTCCATCTGAAGCACTAAATAATGCTCCATTTGATACTACATAATCATTTTGAACTGAAGAGATATCTCCTGAAAAATAATTATTGCTAGTAAATCCATAGAAACTTCTTACATAAGAAGAATCAAAGTTTACAACTGTATTAGAATTTGTGATTGCAATAAATTCTGCTGCTGTTCCACCACCTCCAGAAATTACAACTGTAGGTGGAGTGGTATAAGAAGAACCTAATGCTTCTCTTACACTAGGAGTTAAATCAATAGAATTTACTTTTCCCCCAGAAACATTAATATTAGATGTTCCAATTATAGAAGTTTTATCTACGCCATTGATAGTAACTGTAATTCCACTCGCAGTAGTATATCCAGTTCCCCCATTAACTTGTTTAAAATATTCAATAGTTCCTTCTGGTTCAATAAAATTAACTGGTGTTGAAGTACCAATTGGTTCAGTGATGATTGTTTCTCCAGGTCTGAAAGTACCAGAAACATTAGATAAAAATATTTCACGTCCTTCATCGGAATAAGTTTCTAAAATACCAGAAGCGCCACTAGATTGTCCATAAACATAACGACCTACTGCTAACGTAGTGCCACCAGTAAAGAAATTTACACTATTTTTGCAAACAATTTTAGTAGTGTAATTAGTTTTAAATAATCCTAATTTAAATGTAGTGCTTAATTTATCGAGTACATTGGAAGTTGTACTTCCAGGACTGAGTAATTTGATATACTTGGTTTTTGAAATACCTACCAAACCACTGCTTATCTTTTCATAAGTTGATAGAGTTGCAGTAACATTGCCACCTGTTGTAGAGATAGCAATAGAATTTCCAGCTCTGAAAATTCCAGTTCCTGTTTTAGTTACGAATAACGTAGCAAAAGTTCCTGCAGCATTTACAGAATAATTCTTGATAATTCCATTAATCGAACCACCTGGGGCAGATGAAATTACCCAAGTTCCGCCAGCAGCAGCTGCTGTGATCGCAGATAGTCCAGCACCAGTTACAGTAATTATCCAGCAAACTTCTGACTCTGGTGAAGTAGTATCACTTCCATAAGAAGTATCACCAAACATACCATCAGAATAATTTTGAAATAGTTTAACTTCAGAAAAAGACTTTGTGCTAGTAATTACTAGTCCACCACCTCCCGAAATATTTTCAATATCAGGAAATCCATAAAGATTTCTGACTGTAAAATTAGGACCTTCTAAAATAGATAAAGCAACGTCTGAATTTGTAGCTGTATCCCTAGCTTTATTGATTTCCACATATCTAGTGGAAGTAGTTTCAATTTCATATCCTCTAACGTATGCTTTACCAGGACTCAATTCAGCGATGAACTTACCAGCATCACCACCTGCAGATGCAAGATATACACCATTATTTGAACCAGAATTCAAATGTTCTCTGAGACCCAAATTGAAGTCTCTTACAACATAGTCTCCAGATTCGTCATAAGTTCTTCTTGCTAAAACATCTTCAAATAAAGATGAATTGTCCCCTGTCTCAACAGTTTGTCTAACAACACCACCTTGAATTAGAAGAAGTTGAACAAAATCTCTTTGTTCTGGGAAATCTAATGCTCTCTTAGCAAGAGTTACAGTAATTTTAAGTCTGTGTGCTCCTGGAGCAGTAAAGTTTGAATATCCTTGTGCATTATCCAAAAGTGAAAAGTCTTCTTCTGGTGTTACAAGTGTTTCGGATACAACAAATCCAACCTTATATGAAGGAGTGTTACCATACTTATCGAGAATTACAGTTTGCCTATCAGTTCTTACTAAAGTACCGTTAATAAAATATACGCCTTCATTAACAGTTACTGCAGATCCAGAACCAACTGCAGGAGTGCTAGTAGGTCTTGCAGTGCCAGTGATTCCTACGATGGCAGTTGGATTGCCAGCAGAATTAGCAGTAAGAGTTTCTCCCTCAGTAAATCTGGTTGCAGTGGTAGAAGAACCACTATTTTCATATTTTACAAAAAATGTAGCTGAATCTGTAGCAGTTGCTGCTGTTGCGTTTACAATGGTAGCAACTAGTCCAGAGACACTACCAGTGACTCTTGTGCCAATATAATCAGTAATTAATAAGTTATTTGTAAATGAACTTAATTTGACATAATCATATCGATCATCGTAAATAATTTCCCCAGGAACTACGATAGAACCCTGTTTAAATCTCGATTTACTTAATTGCTCAATTTGATTTTGTAAAATCGATTGAAGACTAGTAAGCTCTCGTGATTGAATAGAATACCCTGGTCTAAAAAGTACTCTATAAAAATTCTTTATTGGGTCAAAATCGTCAAAATATGGCGACCTATTTAGATTAGTATTCTGGGGCATATTTTTTAACTAAAAAGTTTAGTTATACTAAGGTATATATTAGAATTCTACGACCAGTTTTACATCTTCAATTTGATCTACTGCACGAGATACAGTTCTTCTGTTTTCTGTATAGATGATATCTCCAGTATATTTCTTAATCTCAGGTCTTGCATAACCATTGGTGAACTGAAGATTTTGTGTAGAAAGATTATATGCAGTGTCTGGAGCTAATGAAGTTCCTGAAGTTGCTCCTACAATTGTGTTAGCACCATCAAATTTATTTAAGAAACCACCTTGAGCACCAGTTGCAGAGTGCTCATATTCATTTTGATAAACTTTCAAAATTTTAGTAGAACTATCCCAAGAAACAACCTTTCCAGTTGCATTTGTTGTCGTTTGAGTGACAATTTCATCAACTAAGAAAGATGAAGTGCTTGCCGAAGGAAATTTGATTGAAGTAAGAGCATTATAAGTGGATCCAGCAGCTACAATTCCTGAAGATTCACGAGGATCTTTGAGAATACCAATTCTCCTAAATTCAGTATCAATTGGAAATTCATTTGCTTCACTATACTCAAGACGAACATTAACCATTACTCGTTTTGCGCCGAGTTCTTTGTAAACATCAAATCCGTGCCCACCATTTGGAGAAATGATAACTTCCAAATTAGCTCCAGAACCACCAGCTCCAATACCAGGAATTTCAGTTACATTAACATTAATTTTACCAAAAGTATATCCAGAACCAGCATTTGTAATAGTAACAGATGTAATAGTTCCGCCAGAAACCACTAAAGTACAAGTTGCCTGAATACCACCGTTAACATTATGATCTCCTCTAATGGGAACATTGGTATAAGTGTTATCAGTATAACCACTACCACCATTCTTAATTACAACAGCATTGATTGAACCATCAACCGCCGCTGCTTTTACATCTACGCCATTTGTAGGGTCTCCAGAGGAACCAATTCCCCACGCTGCTGGTGTTGGGATATAAGTACTGGTATAGAACTTCAGAACGTCATCTGTACCGATACTATACATAAATTTCCACATATAACCATCGGCAAGAGGTCCGATAATCCCAGTGCCAGTTCCAGTTGGTGCTACCGTTGATGCTACACCATTAATATTAGATGGACTTGAACCATTATAGATGCACTTATAAACTTTGTAATTATGAACTACATAGAACTTCGATGAATATAAATTAGTTGCGTTTTCACCAGCACTATTTGCTCTATAGTCAGCACTATAATTAGGACGATACATTGAATATGTTTGTCCAGAAGTCCAGTCATAACGAGGAATTACCAGTCTGACATTAGCAGAGTCAACTTTTTTCAATGAAATCATATCATCGAAAATTTCCTTCTCATAATTAAAATTATCAATTGGAGTTGGTGGATTATTTTCATCTGGAGTCGCAAGATAAGAAGTGCTATGCTGACTACCAGAAGATTGACCAACATAACTGGTAATACCAGAAACCGTAGCAATATCCCAAGCCTGTGGACGACCAATAAAAAAGTACATATTAGTGGGAGATGCTTCACTAAATGCTTCTTCAAATTGTTTTGCGTTATGAATTCTGAACTGTTCAGAAATAAGAGCTGGCATGTTATTAAAGACTTAATTTTCCTTTGAGTTATTTATATTTATTACCCTCGCCAAGCAATGTTGAAATATTCACCAGCACTGTGACCAGATGCTGTTGTAGTATTAAGACCACGAGAGACATTCAACAATGTTTGACCAGAAATAGTTGTGTATTGAGCAATTTCATTACCAAATAGTACATAACCAGATACTGTTGGGAAATAATTTGTATTTCCAGAAACAACAATTGTAGTATCAGTATTAGTAATTCCACTTGCTAACGATGCTCCTACAGTAATATATGTCTCCAAACCAAGATTAAATTCATTAAATTCATTTACACCAGTAGTTTGATTACTTCTATTAACAAAATCACCAATAGTCAAATTAGGATACAATCTAATGAATGTTTCTAAATTCGTATTGCTTCCCAAGAAAGGAGGATTATTACCATCAAGATTAAGTGGTTCATAACCAAAAGCATTATGTTCAAAAATTCCAAGTGAATTTCCAATATTATCAGTTTCAGGATTTTGCATTACTACCACTGGTGTACTAATAGTATTCATTAATACACTAATTGTAGGAACTGTAATATCTTTTTCTGCTACATTCCCACTAGTGGTACTAGAAATAGTGCTATTTGCAGATAGGAAGTTTCCTGTTTGATATGCAGGAGGAGTATAAGATACTTCAATATTATCTCTAGTGTAAACTGGATATTTTTGTCTGATAATTTCATACTTCTTAGCAAAGATTACTTCAGGTGCAGAAGTATATCCAGATCCAGAACTGAGAACGTTAATACCTACTACTGAACCATTTCTCATTACAGGTTCAGCTTTTGCTCCTTTTCCTGGGTTATCACAAGAATTTTTGAAGACAATAACTGGAGCAGTATCGTAGTCAAAGCCACCATTTAAAAGAGTTACTGATGTAACACCGCTTGTAGTTCCAGAAACAACTGCCGAAGCAACAGCATTTTTACCTCTTACATAAGAATTATCATCAAAAATAAGACAAATATACTGAAGCATATCAGAATACTTGACAAATTGAGATCTAATTTCAATTAATTCTTTTGGTGTTTCACCTTCGATAGCAATTCTGTCTCCTGGTTCAATATAAGAATATGAAGTTTGATTCTTAGTCCAAACTTGACAACCATCAGGAGTTACATCACCAATTGTGTAAATTGGGTCAAAAACTTTCCCATCATAAATTGATAAAGTTTTATCAAATGACTTTCCATAGAAGAAAAGCATCTTACAATTTTTATTTGCCTGAGGAGGTTCGTTAAAGAATATAACACTTTCATTAATAGTATAAGAATCACCATAAAGTTGAGGAACTCCATCTAAAAGAACTAATAATCTATCAGGAACACCAATTTTATAATTATCACTGTTAAATTGTAAATTAAAGACCGTTTGCGAACCATCAATCAAATTATTGATGCTATCAAGATACTTATACTTACCAAAAGAATAAGCAAAGAATCTTCTTTCTTTATCTGGAGTAAATGTAAAATTAATTCTATTTGGAGATACTGTTCTATCGATAGTATAAGTTTCTCCATAGAACTGAAGAACTCCGTCGATGAATACTAAAAGATTTTCATCTGCTTCAGTAGTCAGTGCAGTACCATTTTCTTTATAAAGTTCAAATGAATTTGTGATACCATCAAATAAAATGGTTTTTACTTTATAAACATATCTTGTTTGATCTGCAGGACTTACGAATTTATAAGATGCAGAGTAGAAAGTAGAACCTTCTCCAGGTGGTTCTTCAAACATAATTTGTCCATTATTAAAATCAAAAGAACCTTTTCTTAACTTTGCATTAAGAAGATCTGAATTTGAAACTACTCCTGACGCTGGAATAAAGTCAGGTATGATTGTCAAGTCTTTAACTGAAAGTTGATTTGTCAAAGCAAGCTTCATCAAATCTCTTGCTGCATTAAAAGCAGTTATTGTTTGAGGAACTTCTCCCTCGACACCATTAGAAATAAGTGTAGTTCCAGATGGAGTAAAGTAAGCTCTTGTTGCATTCAATATATTGCTATTGCCGCCAGTATACAAATCGAGCACTACCGCATCAACAATATACCCAATATCACGAATACATTTTACTGGGTCTGGATTTCCAGTAAAACCTGATATGACATTATACGCACTATTCAGAATTTCTGTACGATTTGCGGTAATTAAATTAGCACCATCTCTATGTCTATTTGCGGCAATAATATCAGAATTTCCTGAAGTAACTGCCCAAATGCCATTGTTTTGTGATGGTAATGTTACTCCTGACCCGATGTTCGCTATAGATAACGCATTAGTTATGATTCCAACTAAATTATCTACTGTAGATCTGACATCTGCACAAGTCCTTGGATCATTATTAGTAGTAATTCCAACTTCATTTTCAAAAAGAACTGTGAATGTATTTGATGATGGTACATCATAAATTTCAAACCTATCGTTGAAAATATATGGAACACCAGTTACAGTCACTCCAGTAATACTTACATATCTACTTGTTGGATAAGTTTGTCCAGATAAAGTATAAGAATAACCGTGTGGTTCCGTTGTTGTAATGGTTGCATTTCCACCATAGTATGAAATAGAACTAATATTTTTAGTTTCTACTGGTTCTTGAATAATTTGATTTAAAACAACTAAGCTGGAATATTCTTCCATTCCAGATGTAGGAGCTCCATCAATTGTACTTAAATTAAAAGTTTTTTCTGAACCATTGAATTGAGATGATAAATCACTAATTCTTCTCACATCAACATCATTATTTGATACATTAACTAAAGCAGAACCAGTTCCAGGAATTTTAGGTAAAATAGACTGATTTATAATATTGACACTTCTTCTGGTTTGAGAAATAAAAGACTCTACATTAATTCCACTTACTGTAATAATTACTTGATTTTGAGTAGGATTACTTGGTAAAAATACACTACCAGTATGACCTGATGCAGTAAACGCAATTTCATCTCTTAGAGATACTTCGCCAAAAAGTTTGAATCCTAATGGATGAGTACTTTTATTTAATTGTTTTCTATAACTTCTAAGAGATTTTGTAGTTCTTACAACATAAGAATAATCTTGATAATAATAACTATCTGTAATTTTTTGAGATGAAGCACTAATTTTTCCAAGATCGTCATCAAAATATCCAAATCTTGAAATATATCCAGAAACGTTTCCATACACTACAGGATACTTAATATTCTTTATGATAGATGTGGATAAATTAACGGTTCCTGTCAATAACGTATTAATTTTTACAGAACTTAAATCACCACTTAGTAAGTTTAATTTAAGTAAGTAGGATTTATTTCCAACTTTATTAATTTCCTTTACTTCAAATGAAACATTATTTGGATGATTTAAAATTTCACCGATTCTGTATGGTATGGTTAAATTTGTTACAGTTATTTTTGCTGCAAATTTAAGTTCTTTTGAAAGAGTTCTATCAAGACTAAATCTATTTCCATAATTATTAAATCTAAGAGTTTTAATTTTTCCAATGCTATTACTCTCTGGAAAGATAATAACAGATTTATCAATTGCTACAATTCTATCAGAAGCACGATATCCTTTTCCAGATTTTACTATAGTCACATTTTGGATTCTACCATTTACTAATACTGGTGATAATGTTGCTCCAGAACCAGTTGAAGTGATGATGCGAAGTTCAACATCATTAGAATATCTTTCTCCTCCGTTTAAAACAGATACAGTATTAAATCCACCTCCAGATGATAAAGTAAACGATAATCTTGCAGCATCCACTTCTTTATGTGTTATACCTATCACTGAAGGTAATTTTTTATATCCAAACCCACCATCAATATTCTCAATAGAAATAATTTTACCTATTGCAGATTCTGAAGTGGTTTCATAATTAATATTATTAAATGTTCTTTCTTCTGGTTGACCATCAATAGAATATTTAAATGTATAATTATCAATCAAAGTTATATTTTTAGTACCAGAAACATAATTATTTTTTATATTAAATTTGTTTCTACCATTGACTACTCTATTTCTCAATTCATAATAATAAAGTCGTGGTACATCTAAATCAGAAAAAATATTTTCATCGAAAATAATAGATGCTCCTGTAGTTCCAGGAACTCCTGATATTGTAGCAAAATTAATTTGATTAATATTTCCAAAATCTTCACTGAAAACTAAAGAATATCCAGAGTTACTTGGATGACTTACATCAAAAACATATCTTGTTCCTTTAATCATTTCAAAATCAAGATTTCTCACATAATGATTTCCAGTGTTGGTGACATCAACTTCCCAATAACTGTTTTTTTGTGTTACAGTGTTTATTGCAATTCTTCTTACTGGTGAATTGGTATCAGATATTACACTAAGATTTGTAAAAGTACCGCTTGATACTTTTATTTCTATAGTCCTATTCTGTTTATTTAATGCATAAATTGTTCCAGTTGCCGAACCATCCGTTATTGTTTGCCCAACTGTAAGTTGATATGGAAATTCATCAACTGGAACGTGACGAGTGATTGTTTGAGTTGCATTATGTAAAGCAAGAGTAGTACCTAACTGCGCTCTTGTTACTGTAAGATTACCAGATAAAGTTCCAGTAATTGCAGTAATTCTCATTATTTCATTATTAATTCTAATATAATCATTCAAACGGAATGAGGTGATATTATTTACACTAATTACAGTAGTAGTAAATGTAACATCAGTTGCTAATGTAGATCCAACTAAAGGATCATTATAGGTAATTGTTTGATAATCAGAAACTCTGACTTTATAAGTCATAGTCAAAGGAATATTTCTTGCTGTCATATTGACAACAATTTGCTCATTAATCGATAATCTATGAGGTTCTGTGGTGGTTACATATGCTTCATATGGAATTGTAACGCCAGGACAAGTAATAACAGTTGGATATGAGAATTGCGTCAAACCACTAATTACAGTGATGCCAGATGCAGTAAATCCTGATGCAACACTATATGTAACGGAACTTACTGTTACACCAGCAATTTTATTTACTTTTGCAATTATACCAGAACCTTCAGTATCAGTGCTATCAACATACAAATAATCATTTACCTTAAAGTTTGGATCTGTATCGTAAACTTCATATGATTCAATTGAACCCCTGTCAACAGCATTCACAAAAAGTCTTGCTTCAGCACCAGTAGTAGGCATCAGAGGAGTTCTGATTCTTTTTGCCTGCAGTGGTAAGTTTCTTTCTAATTGAGTAATTGATACATCAAAATTAGAGATTGAAGGAACATATTTGTAAGTTGGACCTATAATATAAGGATATACTCCATTACCAAACTGGTCTACTGTGATAAAATAAGCATATACACCTTCTGGATATTCTGGAGTGACACAGAATCTGCCATTATGCTGATCAAGACTTCCAGATCCATTTAAGAATTCATAATCACTAGTAAATGAACCTAAAGGATAGTTAGTTACATTTGGTCTTCCTATTGGTATTGAAGAAATTAGTGAATAACTACTTGTCATTCTGGAAATACCAGAAGAAGAGTTTAATGGATTTGTGTATCCATACGGACCATAAATTGGAGAACCATCATATGCCCATCCAATAATTGGAGAATGTGCAAATCCACTTGTTACTTCCTGGTATCCCAGGGAAACACCTTCAACATTATCATTCAATTCATATCTAAGAAGTTTAGGATTTAATGCGTATGCATATTCAAGTCCACGTTGAATATCAAGACCTTCGTACAAATATCCATTAGAAAAATCTACTTTTGATGAAGTTACTGATTGCCAAGGACTAGTTGATGAAATTCTATCATTTAAAAGTTTAAATACTCTATTATATCTCCAACGTTTGACGTTTGCAGTTGCTACAACTCCAGTTCCTTTTGAAATTAAAGAAACTACAACATTATTCCTGTCATTATAGTCTACACCACCATTGAGGATGGTGATTCCAGTAACAGTTCCTCCAGAAATAGTAGCTGTAGCAAAAGCACCTCTACCTCTTCCTGTAATGTCTCTAATTATAACATCAGGAGGAACTACATAATTACTTCCTGGATTGGTGATTGTAATAGTTCTAATTGAACCACCAACAATATCCGACTCATTCAAAATAGTTGCTGTTGCATCAAAACCATATGCAATTTCAATAGTTGGATCTGAAGTATAACCAGTTCCGCCACTTACTACGACAACAGAAGTAACTTGACCATTCGCAGTAACGCCGCTAAATGTAGCACCAGATCCCCCGCCACCACTTAATCTAAAAACAGGATTTACATCGGTTAAAAATCCACGACCACCATCAATAATTGATACAGATTCAATAGAACCAAAAATTTCTGATGTTAAATCAATACAACTATATGATTCAACACCATTAACGAATATACCTGTTGCTTTTTGCCCTACAGGTTGTGCTTGAGTAAGTCTTTCAGTTTGTAATGGAATATTTCTAAGTAAAAGTTGATTTCCTGGATTTCCAGATACTCCTCTAAATGGTCCAATACCGTGAGTTGGTAATCCAGTTGAAGATACATAAGCATAGTCATCAGTTTTATATACCGCTGCTACGTCTGATGAAATATTTTTAACTGCATTATTAATTGCAATATTTGCACTAGATGCTGTTCTTCCATTTTCATTAAAAATCCATTCCGTAAATTGCTTTCTTAAATCAACAACTCCATTAGGAGTAAGATCAATATCTTCATTCGATTCATAGAAAGATGATCCATCTTCAATAGTTGCAGAAGATAAAACACCAATTAATCTCATTTTTATAAGATTAGAATCATTAACTATTCCATCCTTATATCCATAAAGATATTCAGTTGTATTAATATTTGAATTTAAAGCATGATTTGCAGGAACACTATCAAAAGCACCTCTTACACAATCAAAGAATTGATTAAAAGATTTGTATCTATAAGTAATATATTCATCATTAATTTGTAATATTCCTTGTTGCTCTGGAAATCCAATAGTAGAATCTACTAAGATAGTATCATCAGATGGTGATAATTGTTTTCTTAAAATTGTGGTTGATGGAACTATAAAATTTTGTCTTTCTAAGATATTAAGATTTAGTTCAAAAATAGTTCCAGCATTAGAAATACTATTAACTAATATTGGTTCTAATACAGTAGAAACTGATGCCGTACCAGCAATATCAGTTTGAAAAATTTGATACCCTACTAAATCACCAGGATTTCCTAAAATTGCTTCTACTTTAATAATATCATCTACAGACCAATTTGATGTAGATGCTTTGAGTAAAGTTTCACGAGGGAAAAATACCTCAACTTCTTCAGCAAAAATTGATTGAAATAAAAATTGAATTGAAGTTGTAGTTCCCTTATAACTATAAAAATCTTTAATATTCTCAAGTAAAGTTACTTGATCGATATCAGAATCTAGTTGAGTATATGGAAATCCATCAAGATACTGATTCTGATAATTTTTAATAAATGCAAATAGAATTAAATTAGAAAGATTTTTTACGATACTCCCATTTGTATGCGAAGCGGCAACCGAATTAGTGACTGTTGTTCCTAAGTCACTTAATGCTGTAGTTGCCGAATATCCTCTAGCACAATTTAAAAATTGATTAGTAGTTTTATTTACTTCTTTGTAAAAAATTATTTCTCTATCAACTAAAATAATACCTTCTTTTTCGGGAAATCCTTTTACTGAATTTACAGAAATAGTTGTCCCAGAAGATGTTACCGCAGAAGTTAAATTAGTTTCACTTATTAAATTTTCTTTTGTTAATGAGTCAAAATTAACATAATCTAAAATATTATTGGCAATGTCAAGTACACCTCCAGAAATTTCTAGAGATTTGTAATAACTAGTGAAAAAATTTGAAAATCTAGGAAATTCTTCCTTAATGAAAGAAGGAAGTTGTTCTTCAATAAAAGTTGAAATATTTAACTTATCTGAACTCATCTTTAATGACTCTATTCTGGAACTATAGTAAATACACTATTGTCTAAGGAAAGATCTAAGTAAACTTCCCTAACAGCACGAATATCTGGATTTCTTGGTATAACAGTCATAAAAATTTCATTATTTTCATTAGAACCAGATGTAATGGTAATCAAATCGATAGAAACTTCACCCTTTTCAAAATCAACTCTACCAATTGAATCTTTTAAAATTACTTTATTGGATGTGATTGGATCAATAGTATATATTCTAATTGTTCCATCACTAATATTATCAAAATATGCATCAACACTTGGATAATCACTAATCCTGAACGGCGAAGATGATAAAGTAGAATCTCCACATAATGGGTCTAAAGGATTTACATAACAAAGTAAATATTGAGCTCTTGCTCCAATTGCAGGAATCATTTTCTTTCTCAATCGTAAATTAGTAACATTTGATGTAATTGAATCTTCTGATGAATCAATTACTGTTCCTAATTTACTTTTTCTAATAACTCCATTAAATTTACTAATGTTATTAGTATCTTCGTAACTTTTTAAATTTTGAATTACTACACTTTTAATTTGTTCCTGACTTAAATTAGTGGCAGTAGTATCGTAAAAAACTTGACTGAATAATAAAACTTCAATAATAGATGGATCTACAATTACTGGAATTACTGAAGCAACTGCATATTTTCTTAATTCAAGTAAAATATTCCTTTTTGTCGAACTACTTAGTTTGTCGGCATATGTAGGTTTAATTGCGATTTTAACTCTGCCATATTCAGGAGGACTTTCATCTTCTCCACCATACACAATAATATCCGCAATTGCTGGAAAAATTCTTTGAAGGATAATTTTATAGTCATCCAAAGTTACCGCTCTATTCTGAGAAGAATAGAATTTTGGTGCGTTTAATTTAATTTGTTCAACTGTCTCAACGTCGCTACCGCCTGAAGATTTAGAAATTAGTGCAGTAGTAATATTATTTAAGATTCTATTAGAGTTATCATCATATATTTCACCAGTAAATACAAAATTACGAATATTATTTGATTTTTCTCCTGATGATACCAAGTAAGAAACTTCAATAATCTCGTTGTTTTGAAGTTTTCTTCCAATTACCCCATCACCAAATACTAATTCATATCTTTGATCATCTGTTTCTTGGACAAAGAAAACTTTGTCTGTTGATTTGATGTTTAAAATATTTTCTGCTTGAACATACTTTACTAAGGTAGAACTTGTTGCTCCTGAACGTACAAATACTCTAATTGTAGAGGTATCAATATTTTCTGTTGGAATAATAAATCTTTGATTTGGAATAGTATTATCTACCGTAAATTTATAAGTTAAATATAAACCTTCTATTACATCAATATGAGTCAATCCTTGTACATTACTAATAACTGCTCTGTTATTAGTAACAGCTGTAATAACATCATCTAAAATAGCAAATTGAAATGTTTCTGAACGATTATTTGGATTTGATGAAATAAAGCAATTTCCTTTTTTTAAGGTTACAAACTTAGGAACTAAATTAGGATCTACCGCAGCTAATGAAGAGAAATTGACAGTGATTGATAAAGTTGCTTTTGATGAAGTTCTTGATTTTGGAGTATATCCAAGCTGTTTTGCGATTTTAACTACATTATCTCTTAGCGAAGCAGAACTTAAAAAAGTTTCATTAACTGCCATCGTTGTATTGAAGGCAGTATAGTAAGTATTATATGCTAAAAGATCAAGAATAGCAGATAAAGTAGACGATTCAAAGTCATAGTCAGTAAAATCCGTATTCGTCCTCAGATATTCTCTGAGAGCGGTTTTGATGTCATTAAAATCTAAGGAACTAACTTGTGTGAATGCCATTTACTATGTTCTGGTTCTTGAACTTAAACTCAGGTTGACTGTATTCAGTGCTGCACTAAAATCTTGCAAGGTATATTCAATTTGTATTTCATAAGAATTTTCATCTTGATTCAGGGTAATAAAAATATTCAATAAATTTACCCTTGTTTCATAATTTTTGATTAAATTTTCAATTTCAGTTTTTATCATACCAGCAGTAGCATAGTCAAAAGGTTCAAAAAGCAAATCTGGTATGCCACTTCCAAATTTAGCATTAAAAAATTTTTCACCTTTTCTGTATGAGAAAAGATTTAATATAGATCTTTTAATAGCATTTTCATCTTTTAGAATAACAAAATCACCTGTTAATGGATTACGAGAAAAAGTCAAACTCAAATCTTTGTATGACCTTGACGGTTTTAGTGCCATTTACAATGAAGGTTTTATTTATTTATGGTTATTCGTGCCATCTCTCAACATAATCATCAAAACCACCTTTACCACCACAAGGTCTTGAATATCTGTCTACTGGAGGTTCGTTAACCTTTTCATTATTTGTGTTAATTTTTTCGTCATTTGTTAACACATAATCAGTAATTAGTCGATTTGTGCCCCAATTTTGCTTCATAAAATTAACATCACGGTCTACTTGGTACTTTGCCATCTGTTTTCTCCTAAAATAAGGTTGAACAGAACTTTTTACGGGGTTGCTATCCCGAATTTTTGACCATCTCGTAGTCATCACCAAGAATTTCTTTCAAGTATGCATCATTCCAGTGATGATAATATCCTGTATTTGCTAATTTTTGACGATTTTTTCTCAAATCTTCCTTATTTTGCATCAAAATCAAGTTGTACTTACCATTATTCGTCTGAACATCTCCAATATAAGTGTCATAAGACCCACAATCTTCAAAAAATAGCATTTCTGGGTATAAATTATTGTAAAAATTGACCCAAAATTGAACACTCTCAAGGTCAAAGTAATCTTCCACAACATAAAAAACGACATCATACCCAGAAATAGGTATGATGTCCTCTGCTTGACACTCAACAATTGTATATTTTGCCTTTGAAGCAAAAGGACAAACAGAAAAACCTCCTAATTCTGGTCGAACTTTAGAGACTCTTTGTACCCAATCCTTTATGTGTGCTTCAACTTCTGTCATTCTTGGTCTTTTTTATCGGGATGTTCTTGGTCTTCTGCTCTTCTACCTACTACATACCCAAATACTTTGGAACTTTCTTCTTGTGTTGATTGTTCTTCTTTAGTTGTTGCCATTAGTTTCCTTGACCTCTATAACGTTTTTTTGCTCCATTACGAGAGCTTGCACTGTATTTAGTATGCTTACCAGCTCCTTGACGACTCTTTTTGGGTTTAGACTCAATTAAAACTTTATTTGTGAGTGAAGGACGTTTTGCCATATTCAACTTATAGAGTACAATCTAATTATAAGGTATGAATAAAAACTTGTCAAGTGCTTATTACGACTCTAGAAGAATACCCAGCACTACCAGCATTTCCTCTATTTACATCACCGCTATTTGCAAACCCACTGGTAGATCCTCCAGTTACAACTGAAGTGTTTATATATCCAGATCCACCACCACCGCCAGATGCTGATCGTGAACCTTGACCATTATCATTTCCTCCTCCTCCACCACCACCTCCATAATATCCACCGCCGCCGCCACCGCCACCAGAATAATTATTAGAACTACCAGATCCTTGACCACCTTGACCACCTTGTAGTGCTGAACCAGAGGTAGAACCACCCCCAGGACTGCTACCAGCACCGCCTCCACTGCTTTGTGTTCCTCCACCACCGCCAGTAGAACCATTTTGTGTGTCTGGAGAATTTTGACCCGCTCCACCAGAACTTCCGCCACCAGTGCCACCTACAACTGACGCAGAACCACCTACAGAGGGAGCTCCACCACCAGCTCCACCAGCAATCATAATTGCATTCGATTGATTGATAACAGCTGTACTGAATAAACCTGCATATCCCCCTCCAGATTGTCCTACACCAGAACCAGAACCACTACCTGCTCCAGGACTCCCCCCACCTGCATTTAACCTTACTGTATAGGTACTTGCATTTGTGAAATTAACAGTTCCTGTGGAATATCCACCAGTGCTAGTTGCAGAACCCTGACCCCACATTTTAACTGTTCTACTTGCAGTTCTAAGTGAAGTCAATGTATAAGTTGTTGCAGAACCACCATCTAAAATTAATGGTCCATCATTAGTTAAACTCCAATTGGTTCTTCCCGCTACCGCTGGAGAAACTTGGAAATCAAATCTGTATGTTAATTCAAATATAATTAATCCAGCGTTGCCACTTCTACCTGCTTGATAACCACCAGGACTAGACACAAAATTATTCCACACAGTTCCAGTTACAGATGGATTAACTCCCCCTGATGAACCCAAAAAACCAGTGCTAGAAGAAATACTAGTATCAGATGGACCAAGATATGCAGTATTAACATATCCAGAACCGCCACCACCACCACCACCAGTGCAGTTAGTGTTTTGGTCGCCGCCGCCGCCACCGCCGCCATAATATCCGCCGCCGCCGCCACCGCCACGGCGACTGACTCCTTGACCAGTACCACCACTGGCACCACCATTCTCAAAACCAGTACCGCCTCCATTTGTGTAGAAAGAACCAGAAAAACCCCCACCTGCCCCAGTTCCTCCTGCATTTTGTAGTCCTCCGCCACCTGCATTAGGTCCTGCTCCATTACCACCAGTTCCATTTCCTCCTCCACCACCACCAGAACCAGCTTGACCAGCTCCACCGCCGCCACCAGCGATAGCGACTAACTGAGGAGTTCCAGAAACATATTTAAATAATCCAGTCCAACCAGCACCCCGACCAGCTCCAAAACCAGATTGACCTTCTGGAGAACCATTGTTTGTAGATCCTACTTTTGCAAGAAAAACATCACCGTCTACGGTATCAATAACTCCACTTATATAACCACCACTTCCTCCGCTACTACTTACACATTCGCCAGTTCCATCACCACCAGCGCCCCACATATAGAACCTAATTCTTTCAACACCATTTGGAAGAGTGAAATTAGCATTTCCTGCAGTTCTATAAACTACGGTTGATACAGCTCCAGATTGAATTACTGTAATATCAGCTTCATTTGAAGTCACATCAACAGAATGTGGATTAGATAAAATACATCTATAAAAATCTCCATTATCTGCTGTCGATAAAGAGGAAATTATATATGAAGAACTATTGGCACCAGCAATATTGTTCCATATTGCAGTTCCTGATTCTTTCTTTTGCCATTGATATTGCAATACTTGAGAGGGAATATTAGGAATAGATGCTGTTACAGAAATAGTTGCAGAAGTACCAGATGCTGCAATTACTGAAACTGGTTGCTGAGTGATTACAATATTTGTTTGTTCTATAACTAATCGAGAAGGTCCATCCACACTTCCAGCGTTACTTCTATATGGATTAGCGGAATTTGCAAATCCTGATGTTGTTCCAGAAACTGTTACTGCTACGAACCCAGATCCACCACCACCAGCAGCAGCGGTACTAGATCCACTACCTCCACCGCCGCCCCAATAACCGCCGCCGCCACCGCCGCCAGTATAAGTTCCAACTCCACCAGCGCCCCCCTGCAATGCTGTTCCAGATGAACCGTTTTGTGTTGGTAGTGAATATGTAATTGTTACATAAGCATTTGTGCTAGAAGTTTCTAAAGATGCAGTATTAACATAACTCGTATTATAATAACCACCTCCGCCATCACCGCCGTCGCCACTAATATTATTTCCTGATATATTATATCTACCACCAAATCCACCTGGATTACCGCCGCCGCCGCCGCCAGAAGAAGCATTCGCAGAAGTAGTTCCATCACCTCCAAGTCCTCCATTACTACCATTTAATGTAGTTGTTAAAGATGTTGAAGTTCTCGCAGGTCCAGGTGGAAATCCAGAATTACCATATGCGGCAGCGCCGCCACCGCCACCGCCACCGCCAGCAACTAATAAAACATTGGAAGATAATGTAATAGAAGAAGCGCCGCCGCCACCTCCTCCAGAACCTGCAGACCCATTAAATTCTCCTCCTGGTTGATTACCACCAGAACCACCACTATAATATCCAGAACCTGCAGAACCACCAGAGTCATATCCATTATTACCAGTTCCATTTCCACCAGCACCAGCAACTCTTATTGACAATGTTTGATTAACAACAGAGGAACCTAGAGTACCAACTATTTTTTGTCCTCTAGCTCCAACTCCACCTGAAACAAATCCTAAGGTGCCTCCACTTGAGGATCCACCAGTACCACCAGTACCACCAACAATTTCATAAGTTATATTAATAGCACCTGCAGGAATCGCTAAATCATATGTTCCTGGAGTGCTGTAAGTAGTCGTGAATGAAGAAACATTAGTACTAACTCCCCCAGCTCCACCAGCAGATTGTGTACCACCATCGCCAGCACCAATAGTTGCAGATGCATCGACACCATCACCACCAATACTACCTCCACCAGTACCACCACTAAAAGTACATAATATAGAAGCAGTTCTTCCGCCACCTCCAGCACCACCAGCAATTAATAATGCATTTGCTTGATTAACTGTAGTACCATTAAAAATTCCAGCATATCCTCCGCCTGCATTTCCACCAGTCCCGCCACCTGCATTTAATTTGACAGTAAATGTTTGAAGTTGAACTGTTGGAATAGAACCTTCTGCATAACCACCTTGAGCGTTACAACTTCCTTGACCCCACATTCTACTGTAGATTCGGGTTCTTGCTGGTTCCAAAGACTTGACTGTATATTCAGATGCATTTGCTGGATCTAAAATTAAAGGTCCATCAATAGATAGTCTCCAAAAACTAATTCCATTTATAGCAGGAGTAATCTGATAATCAGCACCTGTGACAACAAGAGTTACTACATTACTAATTACAGAATCTGCATCAGGATGACTGACCACACAACGATATGAATCACCATTGTCTAGAAGTGTATTTAAAATTGGTGTAGTATATGAACTTGTATTGCCAGATACTGTAACGTTACTAAAAAAAGTATTTTCAAATTCTTGTTTTTGCCATTGATACTGTAATGCTGCAGCAGAACCACTACTGATAGTGGCAGTAACTGAAAAAGATGCCGTTGTACCAACTGGATAAGAATTTGCAACAGTTGGTTGAACCGTAATCGTAATTACTCTTCTTACATTGAGAGTAATTTCAGAAGAAGTTACAGGACTATTAGTTGTATCATCATTTCTAACAATTACACGATACTTATCTCCATTATCATTTGCAAATGTAAGAACTGGAGTAGTATAATTAATTGAGGTAGCACCAGATATGTTAGTCCATATAGAAGTTCCTGCTTCTTGTTTTTGCCATTGAAATGTGGAACCATCAACACTTACTGAAACTTGTAGAGTAGTTGAAAATCCTTCATTTACAGTTATAGTACCAGGAACACTTACAACTAGATCTCTTACTGCATTTACATCAACACCAGAATTTCCAATAATATTCACACTACTGGAACTGGAACTCTCTGATATAGGAATAATTTGATCAACAACTACATTATTGTTACTAACAAAATCTCCAATATTTTGTTGAGTCGTTTGAATGTATGAGACAGGAACAATTTGACCCTCAGTTCCACTACTAGGATCTTCTGGAATATATTGAACAGTAGTGGGATCAAAGGGATCTATTGGACTCATTATGATGCAAATACGTTCGGAGAACCTTCTAATAAAACGTGTTGACCAGTGATACCTAAATGTTTATCACCAATTCTCAGCAGTGCTTTTCCATTTACAAAAACTGTGGGAGATCCTTCTAAAACAGTTCCTGTATGTGTGCGACAACATTCTTTACAGGGAACAATTTCTTGATAAGGTAATGTTTTAGTTCCAATCGTGCCGACTGCTTTACCATTCACAAAAACATTAGGAGATCCTTCTCCCTGAACTGGAGTGCTACAACGATTAATATATTTGTGTCCGATTGTTCCTACTGCTCTTGCCATTTTATTCTGCCGTGGTTGCAAAAGATATTGTTTGATCAGGGAAAGTATTTCCATAACGATCATCTTGTTCCTCAACACTTCTTTGACGATCATTAATAATATCGTTTAAAATTCTCGACCAATTAGGATTGGTATTATTTACAACGTGAGTAATCATATGTATATCAAATCCACTGTTACCACCAGCACCAGCAGCATTACTATTTCTTTGTGAACTTGGAACTAATCCAAAGGGGTCATAATGTTCCAACACCCAGTTAACTTTGACATAAAATGTTAACGTAGTACTTTTTCTTTCATCTGGAATGAAACGAATAATATTATCAATTCGATCAGGTAATTCAAATAAACTATTTGCTTCATATAATACACCATCATTGTTATTGGTATAACGAAAATCATTATAACAAAACACTGCAGCATTATAAGATCCACGAATTCTTAAGGTATTCCAACTAGGAACAGTTGCAGAAATTGGAGTGCTAGTCGAAGAACCTGCAGTTGTAGTAGTCGTCCATCCAATAGAAATGCTTCTAGTTGCAGTTGTTGCAGGAACAGTTTCTATGCGTATACCATTTCCTGTTTCATCGGCAGTTGTAATTGCTTCCTCAGTAAACCAATCACCACGTTCGTTGCGACATACACCATTACCTAAAGACCCACCATTCTTAACCCACTCCATACTGGTAGGTCTTTTATAGAGTCGATATAATCCAAAAGGATCTGCAGAACTCGTTGCACCAAAAGAAGGTACTAAACTTGATCCTGCCGCTTGACGAACACCTGTAGTCGCAAAACTTTCATCAGCATCCACACCGCTAGTCAACGTAGATGGAGGTGTATCCCCTGGTTTCGCATCCAACGTAAAATTAAAACTGTTCAGAAGATTTACAGCAGGAAGCAATGCTGGTTCTCTTCCTGTTAAAGAGTTGTAACCAGTTGTGGTTGTGCTTACTCGACCAGCACTGGTTACAATTTGTGATCCAGGTGGTAGTCCAGGATAAGGATTATAATCATTAAAGACAACAGTAGTAGTCATTTACCTTCTAATTCTTTAACTTTATTGTGTAGATAATCTAAAGTGTCTGTAATCTTTTCATAATCTTCACTTCCAGGTCTTCTGTACATAAACTCTGGATTCAATAATTGAAGTACTACATTCTCCAAATTATTTATTCGCCTTAAGAGATCTTCAAAGTCTACAAAGTATTCTTGATTTTGCTCTTCAGTAGGACCCAGAATACCTTCATTTGTTCTGACAGGTTTATCAACTCCTATCGAATCATAAAAATCCTTATTCTCCATAGACTTCACCTTCAATCTCAAGGCTTAACGCTGTTGCTTCTTTTTTAGTTTTATAACCCTTTGCTTTATCCAATGAGGCACTCCAACAGTCATCACCACCCACATAGTAAATATAAGGTTCTTTGATGTACTTTGAAGTATTCTCTCTGCGAATATACCATTTCTTAGTCATGATAGTCTATCTGAATATCATCAGTATTTAACGTCCCAAGTTCAATTTCTGGTAAGAAAGTATCAATGTAGTCGAGAGCATCGTCGTACTCATCGAAAACTTTCTCATTTCCTTTGCCTACTCTTACAGTAACCCTCATACAAGTCCTTGATTCCTTAAATATGTAATTGTTTCATTGCATCCACCTAACAGTCTTCCATCCATAAAGACTCTCGGAAATGTTGCCCCATATCCAAATTGTTCGGTAAATTGCTCACGGGAAAAGTCTGCATCCAAACGCTGTTCTGTGAAACTTAAGTTTAAGTTCAGTAGAACTGCTTTAATTTGTTCACAGTACCCACACCCATTTCTTGTGTAAATTGTGAAAGTCATAAAGTCCCTCTAAAAATCTTATTCTACTTCATCCTCGTAGTCTTCGTCAAGCTTCTTCTGAATATCATACAGAACCTCTTCATATTCGTCTCTGTCATATTCATCAGAATTCTCAACGGCAAATTCAAGGGCGCTAAGTATAATGTCTACTTCTTGTTCTGTGAGTGTTAATGTTACATCGGTCATCTAAGTTAGGCAACTGTCATTATATATGAAAATACGGTAAAAATTTTCTGGAAAAATTTTTTTTATAAACAGAGTACCTTATGGGCGTTTGGGAACCTTTGTAGGTTAGGAAGGACCCTAACTTTTCAACACGGCGGCGGGGCGGCGACCCCGCACGGGGCGGGGCAACTGCCGTGCTGGTCACTGCCAGCGGGTCTGGTGGTCGTTGTCTGCCATAAAGCGTGCTGACCCGCTGCTGCCCATCACACGGGTCATCACCAGATCTGCCTTGCGAGGGCGGCGGGTCGGCAGACGCTTGATCTTGAATTCGCCTGCCTCGATCTTAGCGGTGAGTTCGGCGGCGGTCATCGGAGCGGGGAGGGTGTTCAGTGCCATCGGTCGGTGTCGGTTGACTTGAGAGAATTCTACAGGGTCAGGGGTCAGGGGTCAACCCCGCCCCCGATAGTTGGTGTGCATGGTTGCCCACTCCCAGGCGGGCAGTCCGTCAACACCAGAGGCAGCGAGCGAGCGACCTGCGGTGCCCTCGCGGTGGGAGTTCAACTGGGGGCGACCCTTCACCACATTGGTCATGACCCACACAGTCTCGCGGGTCTTGAGATCGGTTGCGATGTTGTACAGTGCCATCGGTGTGTCGTTTGAACTGAGAGAAGTCTACAGGCGATCCGCCTCAGTGGCGGTCGCTGATGTTCCAGATGCCCCACTGTCCCTCGCCGTTGGCGTGGCGGTCACGGGTCTGGATTGCCTGCAGGCGCTGGTCGCTGGTGTACTTGCTCCAGAGGGTGTAGTCGGTGCTCTGGTAGCAATCGAACCAGATCTGGTTTGCTTCGGTGATGGTCATCGGTCGTTTCGTTTCGATGTGATCAGTCTACAGGGTCGGCGGTCACTCTAGGGCAGCGATCTGTGCCACCTTGTCTGCTGTCACACGGTCAAGGGTCTGGGCGAGGGCGAGCACCGATCCTAGGGTCTGAGAGAAAATCAGGCAGATGGCAGCGACCAGAGCGAGGCGGATGAGGTTTGCCATAAGATCAGCGATCGAACTGAGCGAGGGAGGAAGGGGCGATGTGGGAGGGTGACCCACAGGAGCGGTAGAATTCTACCATACGCTCTGCCTCTGCCAGGGTGGGGAACCACTGTGACCGCCACTCACAAGCGTTGTAGGGGGTCTGGTAACGGACTTCGATTCGCATCGGATCGGTTGCGTGTGAGAGTATTGTAGCAGATCAGCGAACAGGGAGCAGGCAGCGGGACACTTGACCAGGTGTCATAAGCACCTGCCCACCTGATGCCTGGCACTTCGCTTCGATGCGGGCATTGCCATTGCGAAGCAAAGCAACGTAACCAGCGGTTGCCAGTATGATGACTAGCAGGGCGATGGCGGTTGCTTTGAGAGTTTGCATCGGGGTCCGTTGCTGATGAGATCAGTATAAGGGGTCAGGTGGGGGTCAGGCAGCGACACAGTGCCAGTTCACCCACCGTCCTAGGGAGCGGTTGCTGTCCCACAGCAGGGCGAGAATCTCACGGCGGGATGCCTTCATCCTGTAGGGGCGGACGGTAGGGTAGGACTGGAAGCGGACCCGAACCGTGCCCGTGATGGGGTTGACCGTCAGCGTGTCGATGGCGGTGCTGTTGCTGGTGTTGATGGGGTATCCCATAGGGTTGTCTGAACTGAGAACAGTATAAGGGGTCAGGTGGGGGTCGGTGGGGGCAGCGTGTGCCACCCCCTGAACCGTCCTAGTAATCGCTGAAAATGTGGCAGGTGCGGTATCCTGCCTCACAAGCGGTGAAATCGTACCGCAGCGAAGTGTCCCACGTTGCCTCCCAATCTACTACCAGAGCACAGGGCACATCGTACAGTTCGCTGTAGTATTCTTCAGCGAAATCTGCAGTGCTCTCATACACACCACGATAGCGTTCATCGCAACCGTCGATGTTATCGATGCCGTTCTCGTTAGCATAAGCATCAACGGCATCATAACCGATTGCTTCACCACAACGAACATACTCCTCATAGTTATCAACGAACATACGCTCGTTATACTCATCGATGAACTTCAGAATGTCATCGAGGCAATAGTTCTCATCGAGCAACTCATCGATCTTGCTAACAGTGTCAGCAGCGAGCATCTCACGGTAGGAAGCGGTCAGGGTCACGGTCATTGGTGTTGTGTGAACTGAGATCAGTATAAGGGGTCAGGGTGGGGTCTGTGGTGACCCCGTGTGTCAGTTCCTAGAGTGTCACATCCCCCCGTTCGTGTAGTCTCCGATGATCATACCATCTTGCTTCACCTGTGCATACCCGAAATCTTCAGAGAGGGAGAGGCACAGATCCCAGGCACGATCGAGATCATGGGTGCTCTCGCTCTCGTGGGGGGCAGAGGGAACGTAGACGGTGTAACGGGTCATGGTCGTTTCGTTTGGTATGAGATCAGTATAAGGGGTCAGGGTGGGGGTCAGGCGGGTTGCTGTGCCACCTCTTCATCTGTCCCATTCAACTCCATGTCGTGCCAGCACTCTGCCATAGGGTGACCCCACTCCTCCAGATCAAAAATCTCCCCAGGCATGTCTTGAATCTCATCCCACATAGGTCTGTCGTTTGAACTGCAGTCATTATAGGCACGGGTCAAACCCCACTGCGACCCCTGCTGTGCCACCTCTCAAACTGGCACTCTGCCCCTTGACTCTGCCCAACTCTGCCCTTAACCTAGAGGGCGGGAGGGGAGGGAAGGGGCAGCGAAGCGGCCGCCCAGTTTGTTACATTTTAGCGGGCATAATAGTGTAATCGTAACTATCAACACACCAACCAGATTTAGAACTAATTTGCTCTAACAAATCCTCTTCATCATCTGCTTGCCAAACAGTGCCGATGTATGCTTTGGGCAAATGTTGTTCGGTTTCATCTTGATCTTTTTCAGTCCAATCCTCATCATCAAGATAACAATCAAACGTGACATGTGTGAGCAGGAATTGCATAATCAATTCTCCAGAAGTTCGGGATAGTAGTGATTAACCTCTTCAGTCAATTCTGCATCTGAATACTTATCGTAACCCTCCATCAGATAATCATAACATAGGCACATCACAGTTTTAAGATCCATGTCGTCCAACATTTGTTGAACCATTCGATCCTGAAGTTCAGAGCGATTCATGTCAAGCAAGTTCATCACGAAGTTCAGTCAGAATGTCATAAAGTTCGGCAACATTTGTGCCAACGTGCTCACTCACTTCATCCCAATCATCGTGAAACTCAATGAGTGACAGCAGGGCATCTACCTGCTCAAATGTTAGTTGCATCGTGGTGAATTGAACTGAAGTCATTATAGGCACAGCATCCTGTCATTTGGGAGAATACTATGCCACCTCTACAACTGTCACACAGTAACAGTCTCTGCATCCTCCAGAGTGTAGTATACCCGCTCAGACAGTTTGTTAACACCAGCAGCAAACTTAGCAGCGGTGTTGATTAGAAACTCACGTCCACCCTCATTATACCAAACTCGGGCAGCACGATAAGTATAAGATACAATGCCCACCACAATAGCAACAATGGTGGCAATGTTGAACAGCAAAGTGTTGATGAAAGGTTTGATCATTGGTGTTTTTCAATTCAACAAATGTAGTATGGCACAGAATCAAATGCTCTGCAACTGACCCTGTGCCACTTGTCAAAGTGTCACTAGTACACTTGACAATTGATATCAGAAGTCGATAAACTCACTAGTAGGTTCTTTATACTCACTGCTGTTATCTTCAACAGTGAGACTGTCAAGAATAGTAAGCAATTCTTGACCATTGTTTGCTTGATTCAGCATAGAAATCATTACTTGCTTAGACATAATCAATTAGTAAATCAAAGGACATTGTTTATACTATAAGAGTTATTATTATAATACTCTTATAGTATTATTAATATTAAAGTTTTTATGAAATTCTTAATTTTTAAACTTTTAAGATTTTCATAAAAAATGAGATTCTGTAGTTTTTAAGATTTCTACAGAATCTCAAATTTTAAGATTTACCCCAGTTTCATAGAACTACGAAAAGGAACAGTTTCCATACCCCTGTCAGTATTCATGGTAATGAACCATTGCCACTGCTTTTGAAACACACACTCACTACCAGCACCGTGCTCACGAAGAATAGCATTCAAACGGGATTTGGTGGTGTTGGATTGCCAACCACCATCAAAGAGACGGAGGAAAGTATCACCAATCTCAGCAATCAGATTGCCGTGCAGGAACACTTTGCTCACACCATCCTCATTACGAACCTCAGTGTTAGAGCACTTCCAATCAACCTCACGGGTGATGGCAGCATTCATCAGACGTTCGATCTTTCTCATGGGGGTGAATCCCTCAGGAACAAATGTAATATACCAGGGGGGTGGGGGGCATTGCAACCCCCCTTGTGACACTTCTCAGACCGTCTGCTGCAGGTCCCCCACACGGCGGGCATCGGTAATCATACCACCCAGAGAAATGCCTGCCAGATCCTCTGCCTCCAGCACTTGCACAAGTTGCTGTGCAAATTCAGCATCAGCAGTGTAGGTATACTGAGTATCAGGATTCGACTGATAAGCAACAGTCACGTTCAGATCTTCCACCTTAACGAATGCAATTGCACTCGATTCTTCAGCAGTGATCATACGAGCAATAGGAGAAGTCACGGTCATTTTAAAATAAAAATCAGAGGGCATTGTGTGTAACTTTAGGGCAAACACATTCCCATTCATCATACGTCGTAGCAGATATGACCTTGTTTCTGATCATACCACCATGCCTGATCGGCAATATTATCAAACTGTTCAGCAACACTCAGGCAGAAATCATAACACTCTGCCATACTGTTGTTCAGGTACAGGTGGTCATCGTGATTCTTAATGATGTTGGTGTTGAAGTAATTCATCGATTGAATTCCTGACGACCCTTATAAGATACCCCACCAGGGTGACCAGTGGGGCAATCAGTGGACAGTTCAGAAACTGTCACATAAACTCTTGCATATAGTAATCAACTGTGATTTCTAATGCTGCTGCTTTCTGCTCGATATCCATAGCAAATGCTTCAGCATCTGCTTTATCACTGAGCAGGTCTAAAGTACTGTCAGACAGAAAGTTTTCGGGTTTCATTAAGTAGTCGTCGTTGTGATGATTTGATGAACTGTAGTGTATCATAGATTGAATGTACAGTGCCGATATCAGGTCCGTCAGAGGATTTAATATCAATCTTTGTAGCATTCTTCCAGTCAATAGTGTTGTCAGCATTTACTGATGTGGTATAATAGTTGCTATCCTTTTCCCAGTAAGCAACACCTTCAACAACAACGTAAGTGTCAATCATAGTCAAAGTCTCCAGTGAATTCATAATCATCATACTCGATTTCATCCAAAACATCAAGCACATCCCCTTCTTCACAGAGGATTTTATATGCTTCTTCGGTGAGATTGTAGAATTCCTTGTCCATATCAGTACAGAGGTTGAACGTCCAAATAAGTAATTTTGAATTTCTTATTCTCTTTTTTTACTTTTTTGATAGCATTCTGATGGTTATTTGCTGTAACATACCCTTCTTGAGTAAGTCCTTCAGCAGTCTCTAGATAGTATTCAAATTTGGTTGAAGACATTGAATCGTTTGTTTACTTGTTAACTATAAAGCACTTGTATTTAGAAGTCAAGTACTCTGTGACAGTTCAAAGACTGTCACAATAGGACTAGTCGGACTTGAACCGACAAGGATAAGATCCGACAGATTTTAAGTCTGTTGTGTTTACCAATTTCACCATAGTCCCTTATATAATAACTCTATAAGTATCTTATAATTATAACTTATAAGATATTCATAGAATTATAGAATTCATTAAAATCTTAATTTTAAAGTTTTTGAGATTTTTATAAAAACCACAGATTTAAGATTTCTGAGATTTTTAAGATTTTCTCAAATCATAAGAGTTTCTCAGAACCGAACAGAATCATTATAGAGGGCATTATGAGGGTTGTCAAGGGGTTTCTGGTATCGGAGGGTATCAGAGGACCTTATTGTTCCTTTGAACCCTCACAGAGTTCATTATAGGGGCATTTGAGAGTTTTGTCAAGGGGGTGGAGGTTTTGTGAAGATTTTATACAATCGCTTGACAAATCGGTACACTGCGGGCTTAGATGACTATAAGATCCTCCATTATCATAGTTTTCCACAGGTTTTTCCACAGGGGTGTGGAAAACTCAACTATATTTAAAATAACATTTAATTGATACGTTAATTAGGGTGATTTATCAAATAATGCCTGCAGAGAATCGATCATACCAAACACATAAGGTTCGTGTACACGATAAAACTCTACAATTTCTTCATTGGTCTTTGATTCATACCAACCTTTAACAGCATCATAATACTCATTATATAATACTTGTTCATCCTGTAGAAAGAATTCAGGTTCAACTTCAATGTCATTGTACTTACACATTCTATGAAGTGCTTCAATTAATCCATTGTATTGAATCTCTGTGTCAATTCTACTCTGTGTCAATTCACTAATAACAGAATCACGATCATAGTTCAATCCTTTTATAAGATCATCATAGGTCATACGATGTTCTAGTGTTTCACCATTTCCGTTGTTAATCATTTACTTAAACCCTTTCTTCACATCAATCACCTCTATAATGCTCTCCATTGTATTCGGAAGTGCTAACCATTGGTGCATCAGATCAGCATAATTATCAAATTGATAGACTTGCCCTTCAGTTGTTGTCAGACGATAATGATGTCTGATATAAGGTTCGTGAGATGTTTGTGTAAATGTTTCAGTCGATGTCATCATACTTTCCGTGATTACGATACCATTCTAGATTGCGTGGTGCTACATCAATTATATCACAACTCATCTCAAATGCTTTCCATCTGAATGTAAATCCTAACAAATGATGAGCACCGACACTGAGAATGATATAAGGAAAGAGTTCGGTTGCAGGATATTCATCCCATTGAACTGTCAGGTCAAGTAGGGCAAACTTTTTAAATCTGAGGACTTGAATAAACCATTCCTTACCATAATCCTCATAGGTTTCGTAATCTAGGAGTTTCATTTGTTTGGGCAATGAAGAACGTATTTGTATTCAGAGAGTTGACGATAAGACCAGCGTAGAAGATCACAGTCCTTATAATGATCCACCACTTCAAAATTAGATTGTGGTTTTGGTGGTTCTTTCGGTTGTGTGTCCAGTGCTACGTTGATCATATACACCAGAGAGAGTGATGACATACCTAGGACAGCACCCAGAATAACAGCACGAGTGTATTCAAACTTGTTCATTTCATTCTATCGAGAATCTTTTCAACGTCAGGTTTGAAGAAATCCAGCGGTTTCTTACCTAGTAATTGTAGCACATATCCCTCAAAATCGGTAGAATCCGATTCGTAGATGATATGACCGAAGTTGTTGTCACTCTCAGTATAATTATCAAGGTAATCTGCGAAGGTCAGAAATACTGCCATAGCACGAGCTTTATCGTGCTCCGTGAGTGTTGGATTTGGATGTGCGATGATGCACATAATCACGTTGAATAGTTCCGCAGGTGTATAAGAAAATGCGGGAGCATCTTCATTTAGTTTCAGTGGATTAGTCATTTGATTCATCAGAATAGTTCACATAAAGATTGTCACCACCGATGTTAAGGTGATAGATTTTACCGTTGTTGAGATAGATTCCCAACCACACGGCACGTCCCTCTTCCATCGTCTCATAGTGTAGCATACGAACGTCCTCTAGGACAATCTCATCAGGATTCTTAATAAATCGGGTCATCGTAAATTTTGTTTAATTTTGTTGAGGCAATCGTTGAAACCTTCTACAGAACATTCAACATAGACATTCTGTGATCCTTGTGCGGATTGTTCTTTAGGTAACCACGCTTCAATACGATCAATCAAATCATTGATAGAGGTTTGTTCCGTAAAAACATCATCCCACCAATCATAAATCACATCACGAAGAGTTTTTGTTTCTGATTCTACTCTCTTATACTTCACACCCATAATGGTTGCGGTGTCTCCTTCTATGAGAACTTTTGAGATGTCAATTTCTTTAGTCATTTGTGATTTCAAATAAGGACAAAAATCATAGTCAAAACAGGCACTTTGAGAACTGGCAGATGTTTCTACATCATCAGGAGCATAACACCAACCACAATCATAGTATTTACAAGCAGTCATTTCAGTTTCCTCAAAATCGTGGTGGTTTCTTCCTGCCAGAGTTTTGGTTTCCTACCCTCTGTGAGTTTCTCATTATACCACGTTTCAGCACCCCAAAGAGTATCAAAATATGCTTCTTTACGAGTGCGTTGAGTGTCTGATTTCCAACTGACTAGGTATTTGGTTTCAGTCATAGGTTCTCCAACTCATCACATACATCAAGTATAGCACGGGCATCAAGCACCATATCCTCTACATCCTCTTTAAATTGATAGTATTGGAGTTCTGCTACTAACTCACGGAGAGCATTAGCAATCTCATACCCATCAACATTACACGGATGTGGTTCATTCTTCCAGAAGGCTTCAAAAACTTTTTGTGCTACTTCTTTTTTGTTAGTCATTTTCCTCCATACAAGGATACTTAAACTCTACACCAATCTGTTCTAAAAGTGTGCGGGCAAAGGTAATCTCACCATAATCAGAACCATCTTCAAAAATATCCCAACTGTGGTGTGGGTATTCATAATCAGGATTTAGATTATAACAAGTTGGTTGTTCTGCGTAATTTTTGAGAACTTTGAGGAGATGTGTGAGTTTTTGTTCGTCAGTCATCAGATTGCCTCCAATTCAGTAGCAATATCTAAAATTGCCTCACGAATACTTTCATTTCTTGTTTCAAGTGCTTCATCCCACTCTCTATGCCCCGAAAAACAGGCATAATTTTCAGGGGCAACATTATCAGCAAGAACACGAAGAGCAGCAGCAAAACCCTCTCTAATTGTTCCTCCGTGAGAAAATACTTCATCAGCAGCATCTATGATTGCTTGTGTTTGTGTAGAAAGTTTAGTCATACATTCTCATCTCCCATATCAATAGAACACATCTCATAACCTTCATAATATCCTTCCCATTTGCACTTATCACAAAGTTCTCGGGCAAACTTTAAGAGTTGTAAAGTATCTGCCTTCCAACAAATGTCCTCCCACTTTTCAAGAGTTAGGTGATTTTCAGCAAGTTGTAGGATTTGTTCTTCAGTCATCGGTTTGGTTGCTTATGAGAGTATTATAAGGCATCACAGGGGCATTTGGAGTGCCTCTGTGCCAGTTCTTCAGGTGTCCTCAAAACTTCTCTTCAATATCTTTTTGGGTTGCTACTTCCACATTAGGATAACTAACATCCTCATAACCACACAATCCCAAATCCTCAATCAGGTCTGTAACAAGATTATCACACAAATAGTCAGTAAAAAGTCCTTCATCAAGGTTTCCATCATTCGTAAGCATATCATTCTTATGCTTTTCAGGGTCAAACCTCACATAAAAGGTCACTTTATAACCTTTTAGATTTTTTAGATTATCTTTGTGTTTTTGTTCTTCCTTATGTTTTTGGATTTGGAGTTGAAGTTCGTTGATTTGGTCTTCGGTCAGTTGAGAGAGGTCAATCATCGGTTTGGTTGCTTATAAGAGTATTATAGACCAATAGGAGACCTTGTGGGGTCTCCCTGTGCCAGTTCAAAAATTGGTCAAAACCTCAAAAGTAATTCTTTGTGTGCGAGTTTGATGTTCATAATCCATATTCATAGAAGTTACTTGTGCCTCTTTGTTTTTTACCTTTTCAGCAATCTGTAAGAAACTATCGTTAATACTATCAATATCGTGAGTTGTGAGTTTTGTGATTGGAATAGTAGAAGTATCCCGAAGTTCTTTCAGTTTTTCTGTGTGTGTCTTTTGTGGTTTTGGTTCTTCCTTCTTTCCGTAGAGTTCTTCGTATTTTTGTAGGAGTGGATTAGTCATTTCATTCCAATCAGTTTAGCAAATTCAGGTGTAATAGAAATGTTTTGAGTTCTCACCAGTTCTCTTACTTCTTTACGAAGATTTATCCACTTTTTGTAGTAATCTTGTGATGCTTTTTCTGCTCTATTTTTAGCATCAAAGTCGCACTGGTGCTCGTAAGTTCTGGTTTCGTAGTATCTCATCCGTCCTTCTCATCAATCCAATAAAAACCAAGACAAGTTTTCATAAAGAACCTCACAATCGCATTCGGTTTATCAGGCATATAATACCTCAAATACCTACGGTTTCCATTTGTATAATAACCTTCGTGGTTTTTCCCCTGTTTGATTACAAGAGAACTTTCCGCAGAACAACCAGTCGCAACAAACTGGGAGTAATCAAGAGTAAGTTTTAGTGGAAACTGTCCGTGCTCCTTCGCATAATTAAAGTTCTCATTAATCTTATCAAACTTTTGATTGTATCTTTTTCCAGCAAAATAGTTAGAACACTCAAACTTTTCTTTTGTTGTCTTTATGAGAGCATCAATCTTCTCATCAAACTCTTGTTGGATTTCTTCAATACTCTTGCGTGGTGTTGAGAATTTAAGTTCAGGTGCAACATAAGGAATGGTAAAGTATTCCTTTGCGACTTCATATATTGGATTATCTTCATCCATAGAAGCAACCAACTCCATAGTATAAAAGACATTCTTCACATCTTTAACTGTTTTGATTGCATCTACATTAAGTTTATGATTTAGTCTTTCAGTCATTT